>ENA-ORCU01000109-ORCU01000109.1-marine-metagenome-genome-assembly--contig:-NODE-109-length-68916-cov-16.115632_pt1 | contig 68916 bp, 73 predicted proteins | sample MGYA00248631_ERZ508512 | MGnify/ENA primary metagenome ERZ508512 (study PRJEB26183, sample SAMN06268844) | marine metagenome | isolation source: Tt an P1 anaerobic enrichment on pine from sediment taken...
ATCGCTCCGATGATTTGAGGTCGTTCAATCAGGAGGGAAACCGGTTCCGGGTGCGGCGCATCAGCATGAGCGGAACTGTCACCAGCACGCCAACCGCCGAAGCCTGATCGACCTGGACACGGTCAGGCGCTGTCGTCCTGGCAACCAGCGATGAACCATAAAAAAGCCCTACACGGAGGTAGGGCTTCTTTACGTATAGCTAGCAACAAAGTATCCGGACTCTTACCGGATACGGCGCGCTATATGGCAGTTTATGCCGCTTTCTTGAGCTTTTTCTTCAGGCTCTTCAGCTTGCCTTCCTGCTTGGCGATCTTTGCCTTACGGGCTTTGATTTCTTTTTTCAGGCTGGTTACTTTCTTCGTAGTTTTCTTGGCCATGATTCACTCCTGGTGTGTGATTGCTCAATTACCGCCCTCAGTCGTCCTTATGGGTTCGCACGAAGTTGCGTATGAACTTTCGTACCTCTCTGGCGGCACTGGTATCCAGCTCTTCACACAATGAAATGAATTCATCGCGCTCTGCACTGTTGATCCGAATCAGTAGCTGAGAGTCTTTTTTCCCTGCCTTTTTCTTGCGTGGCTTCAACTGCTTTTCGGAAATACTATCGGCTGCCATGGGTCATCCACTCACTGAGAACACTTTTAGTATATACATTGTATATAGAAAAGATAGACTCAGGCGCCCAAGGTGTCGCAGTCAGATGTCGTGTTGCTTTCGAAAGCTGTTGATCTCTTCCACGACTTTGCGGGCGACTGTGTAGTGATCCAGGCGATCAAAAAGCCTTCTAAGAATTTCCTTTTCTTTGTCGTCGACTACGCCGTCTTCCAAAGCTAATCGCTCGATCATGGCGAGCTCTTTTTCGTCTATGGTGTCGTCGTTGGCGAAGACCACCAGGAAGGAATACCCCACCAGTTCTTTTGCCCGTGATTTCTCTGTCATAACGGCACCCTATCTGATGCATCATAAATGCCCAGCAGGCAACGCCAAGAGCATTTCCAGGTATCGCCTGGCTGCATATTCGCTTTCCGATTGATACAGCGGTTCCTCACCAGGTATGCGCACCTCGTATCGAAACGGCCGGCAAAAGCCGCTCGGCTCTTTAAAGCTTAGCTCAAGAAGTTCAACCGGTAGTTCTTCACAGGACCAGCAACAACGAATTTCAACGGCTTGGATAGCCTTACTCATACCAGACACATATGCCCCCAGGTGGATCAGTTGCACTACAAAAGCAACAGAGGGCTCATCCTGAGCAATACACGCGGATTGCGTTCCGCCTCATCTAGGCGGTGACGGAATTAAAGCAAGGTGATGTTGCGGTGGCGTGACGGGGATAAAAAAACCGAGCCCTGGGACAGGGACTCGGCAAACAATCACGATCCTAATCCTGATTGGCCGACAATCGTAACCTTCAGCTGTTTCAATTTCGTTTCAGGAGAACAGGGTTCATTTACCAATCCTGTTTCTGCTTGAGGAGCTCATTGTTGTAGGGACCAATGGTTTCGAGCAAAACGGATGATCTTGAGAACTGACCTCGCCCCCAGGCAATGTCATTTTGCCATTCGTCCTTCAACGCCGATTCAATGGTCCACTGCTTCAGGGATGAATAAACAAGCCGCGCCTGTGCCGTAACACGGCTTTCTGTCAGGTTCTGGAATGGGAAGAATTCAAACTTGTCGCACTGAACCATAAGGGTCGTCTCAAGAGTACCCGCTGCCAAAAACGACGCATCATAGAGTAGCTGGAAAATGATGGACTCTTTCACTGTGCCCAATGGAGAGCAGGAAAAGGCGTTGAGACGGACGGACAGGGAACACTGGCTATCTTCCAGTTCAATGTGCGGCCTCATCCATGGGCCTACGAACGTAGATCTGTGAAACGCCAATAGGGCTCGGTAGTGGTCCTCTCTGGGGTTCATTTCATTAACCTCAGATCGGGACTGTCAACGTCCTTTTGAACAGACCTTAGGGGAGAAAAAACGCCGGGGTTGAACCCCCGGCAATGCGAGAGCACCTGGTACTTATCGTACTTCAGGAACCCTCACTATAGGGTTCTAACGTTACAAACGAATTTCAGGCTACGTTCCCTAAGAGACCTTGCGCCTTTCCCTCATGACCTTCCAGTCAATGACGTTTCCCGCAGAGTCGAAATGGACATAGCCAGCATAACCATCCGATTCTTCCCAGGTTTTGATAAAGCCAACAACCTCGCCGTTCTCTGTGCACATTTCGTAGGACGTTTTACTAGGGTCTATCTGGCGCGATTCATCGACTTCAGGCTCGACCTCCCGGAGTGTCTGGTCTTTTTTGAGAGACAAGGTGGTTTCAATCCAATCGGAACTCATGGGGCACCTCTTTACTGGGTAAGGGACAGCACTTATCTGGCTGTTTATTCTATGCTCAATTTAATCGGCTATTTTGATATGTCTCAAGTTGATTTTGGTCTTAAAAATTGATCTGAAATAGCCTACATTCGGTTGCCTAGTAGCCCAGATAACCGTAGCCGACCGTATCCCGATATTTTTCAATGTGTCGTACGTTGATTGCTCGGACAACGCCTTCTGCTTCAAGCTCACTGAAGCACGCATTGAATGCATCACGGTGTTCTTTTTTACGAAACGAGGCTCTATAGGGCGTCGGGGCAAAAATCGGAATGAACATCACTTTCTGGTGCAAATCAGCCTTATCCGCATAGGTTCGATCCGCGCGCAAACGGTGGTTAATCTCCGCAAAGATAAGACCATCCGCAAGCACCACATCCACGCGATTCAGAAAGAGCATTCGCGAGTGGATGCGCTGGTCTGCAAACTCGGAATATGAGGCAAAAGACTCAATGTGAGACTCAATACCCAGCAATTGGGACGCACCGGCAAAGGAAACAACACGCAGCCCTTTTAAATAGCGAAGATGGTAAGGCTTGATGTTCGTGGACTCCAAAACAGCGGCGCCATTCTGGTAATACACGTAGGGAGTGCTTTCAAAACCTGGCGTGTCCATATCGGGAGGCACGGTCATTACCGCATCGCCCAGCCCCTCATGAGTGAAATTCCGGAGGTGCCGTTTGAAGGGGTAGAAATGAAAGTGAACATCTATTTCACATCGATCCATGACTGCAGCGAATATCTCAATATCGCGCCCAGCCGGCCCCTGTTCTGATGTTGCCGGGAGGTAGGGAGCCAGTACGAGAAGTGGCTCTGATACTGCATTGGCCTGAGTGGCCAAAGTGCCAATAGCGAACGCCAGAAGTAACCATTTCATTTAGATGCCACGTGATTATCGAGAAACTACAACTACTTCCCTGCACCTAAACTCAAGGTTACCGCTAATTCCATTTCCAGTATCACGATATTACTACATTAGTGTTTCAGCTCTGTGACAGTGACGCGCTCGCCTTGTTTACCACACTGATGAATACCTGGCTGGTCACGGTTCTTATCGGTTCGTTCCGCAAAACCGACGGCCCCAAAGTGTCCACAAAGTGTCAGCCGTGTTTAGCGTAGAGGCGCTGGAGGAAAGCCCTGAATGGAATGTCCGCTTTTGTTTAGGTTCGGACAATTTGTGGTTGCACTACCCAAAAAGACGATGAAATAGACGGTTCAACGGTTGTTAGACAAAGGTGGGTAACTTCACTGCGAGAGGGTTGCATTCCGCGAGGTCCGGGTTCGCTTTAATGCGGGTCCCCATGATGTAGTCGAACCAGGGACGGGTGACGCACCAGTTGGCGTCCTGATTGGTGTTCAAATGGTGATCGTAATGCCAGGGAATGGCCTTCTTTCCCCACTCGGCTTCCTCATAGACTTCGTCGCGGTAATCCTTGGTGCGCACGATCTTGTGATGCTGCCAGTGGCCTTGAATGGACTTTGCCTGCCATTCTCGGGGCATTGTTGGCTTTGATTGGAAACTATGTGCTGTTTCGGTCTGCGGGACGGTAATCCAGCTTTGTGTTTCAATGGACAATGTCCTACAAGGAAGCAGGACAATATTGGGCATTGCTAAACGGCAGGTTTTGTTAACGTCCGCCCCCTTGGACGGGCCATCTACATGGTCGACATTCCTGGAAAACACATTAAGGACTTCCTGCTGTGAGCACCCCAACCGATACTTCTTATGACACCCCTGTTATCCCGAGAAAAGTTCCGGCCGGCCCACCACTGAACTGGATTTCGGCGGCGGTGCGACTGCTGCGCAGTAACTGGGGCGTGATTCTGCCTGCCTATCTGCTGGTGTTTCTTGTTCCGGCGCTGATTCAATATGGTGCGATGGAGATGATTTCCGGTGGCAGTGTCTTTGGCACCGTGGTGCTGGTGATTGTCAGCATTTTCGTAACGCTGCTACTCAACGCCGGTATGGTGGCTCTGTTCCACAGCGCAGCCGAGGGGACTCCCCGGTTTACCCAGGTGTTTTCCGGCTTCAGCGGGCACACGATACTTCATACTTTCCTGATGGTAGTGATGATGATTGTCGTCGGCATTGTACTGTCCGTTATTGGCTACGTGATCTCAAGTATTGCCGATTTTTCGTTTTCATCTGTTAGCCGCTATGGCATGGGCGGTTTCATGGATGGTGGCTTCGGGCCCTCAGCAGGTATTGCTGCGATTCTGCTCATGTTCATTGCAGTGCTTTGCGCGCTGGTTCTGTTCGGTGCGTTGTTCTTCTATGCAATCCCGTTGATTGTGGTTGCCAGACAGGGGGCTTTAGAGGCTGTTCGTAACAGCCTGCGCGCGTGCTTCAAGAACTTGTTTGTACTGCTTTTCTTTGCTGTAAACGCGATGGTTGTTACTCAACTGGTACTGTTCCCCACGTTCGCAATTGGTGCTTCAACCGCATCGGTTATTGGCATGACGGTGATTACAATTGTCGTGTCATTTGTCTGGGGTGCGGTTCTCGCGGGCGCGTATTATCTTTCGTTCCGGGATATTCTTTTGGGCAAAGGTGATACCGAATCAGGCAACGATATCGAAGCCATTGTTCCCGCCTGAAGCGACCAAAAAACAAGCTATTGGTGGGTGTGCCAACACCCACCCAACCTGGCGAAGCGCGCATCTGTTCAGATTGATCATTTTACCTGCGCTTTCCGCCAGGGCCTGCCACTGCAAGCTTTGCACTGCCTATCCTGTCGTTGCCAACAACGTTATCCACAGATTCTGTGGGCAAAACCAATCAGCCCTGCTGGTTCATCCGTAGCTGTGGAAAACACTTGTTCAAAAACCGGTTCATGGGGTTCTCGATGATCGAGGGCAGGTTGATACCCAAAGGGGTGGACTCGGCAAGCTCCGGATTTGCTTTGATACGGGTCCCCATGATGTAGTCGAACCAGGGACGGGTGACACACCAGTTGGCGTCCTGATTGGTGTTCATATGGTGATCGTAATGCCAGGGAATGGCCTTCTTTCCCCACTCGGGTTCCAGGTGAGAGCGCCGGTGCACATAGAAGTACCGGCCGGCCGCGTAGTAGGTGCCCAGTGTAAAAAACGGGGCTACCGGTAGCGCCAGAGAGGTAACCGCAGTGAGCGCAAGCAGGGAGGCGACTTCGTTCCGGGTGCGCCAGTTGGACAACCCTTCTTCATAGCCTTCGTCGCGGTAATCCGTGGTGCGCACGATCTTGTGGTGCTGCCAGTGGCTTTTCATGGACTTTGGTACCGGGCTGTATCTGGGTTTTCCCGGCCGTGGGGTCCCGTGGAGGATGTATTTATGGGCATACCATTCAACGCCGTTGGCAAAAATCAGGGCGACCGGAAAGCCAATCATGAATCACCTCTTTCAGAGAGTGGCTGAGTTTTCATCGTGCCATAGCCGCCTTGAATTTCTGTGTTCATTTGCGTCAGCTTGTCAGGCCCCGTTGGCGGAATCGGACAACCTGATCAAATTGCCTCCAACATCGCGCGCCCCAGGGATGATGAGGGTCGGGCGAACCTATCCTGAGACTTCACACAGAGTTATCCACAGATTCTGTGGGCAAACCGCTGAATGATCCGCTGCCGTGCAGGTTCGTAATTCCCCGTAGTTGGGTGCAATCGCTTGAGAGTTCCGGTAGTGTCGCGCCCTTTTTGCCGCGAGGACCCATTCCCAATGACCGCCGAGACTATCCCTAAACCCAAGGCAGGCGAGAGCGTCTGGAGCGACAGTGACCCCGTTGTGCTGGTTCTGACCATTGGCTTTATTCTGCTGTTTGTTGGTGCTTCTGTTGTCGATGCAGATTACGTGGCTGAATTGATTGGTCACGGTTTTTCGTGGACCGCAAAATATCTTGGTTCTTTTTTCCAGCTGCTCCTGCTGCTCACGTTTTTTGTGGCGGTTGCCACGGGCATAAGCGGGGCCGGTCGGGCCAGGATTGGAGGGCTGGATGAGCCGGAGATTGGCCGGTTCCGCTGGTTATCGATGATCATGTGTACGTTGCTGGCCGGTGGCGGAGTCTTCTTCGCAGCTGGTGAGCCGGTCTATCATTTTGTGGTCACCCCGCCGGCGTTTGATACCGAGGCCGCATCCCCTGCCGCCGTTGCACCTGCGCTAGCCCAGTCATTTATGCATTGGGGGTTTCTCGCCTGGGCTGTGCTTGGTTCATTAACGGCCATCGTGCTCTCTCGCGCGCATTACTCCCAAGGGCAGCCGCTGCAGCCACGGACGCTGCTTTATCCCGTTTTAGGTGAGCGCGTCGTCCGCGGGCGCCTGGGCGGAGTCGTGGATGCTGCCTGCGTGATCGCCGTGGTTGCTGGCACCGTGGGCCCGATCGGCTTTCTGGCGACACAGATGAGCTTTGGCTTGCATGAGCTTTTTGGTGTCTCCGATGATTATGGCACCCAGCTCATGGTTCTGACCGTGCTGGCGGGGGTATACATGACATCTGCAATGACCGGGCTGCATCGGGGTATCCAGCTGCTCAGTCGTTTCAACGTCATCCTGGCGCTGGTCATCGCCGGTGTTATTTTTGTGTTTGGCCCAACGCTATTCCTTACGGATGTCTACGTGCAATCCATGGGGCAGTATCTGGGCTCGTTTTTCTCCATGGCCACGATGACAGCACAGACGGCGCCCGATTGGTGGATGAAGTGGTGGACGGTGTTTTTCTTTGCCTGGTTTATCGGCTATACCCCCTTGATGGCAGTGTTTGTATCGAGAATCTCGCGGGGTAGAACAGTCCGTGAAACCATCATGGCGGTCGCCATACTGGCACCCATCGCTACGACCATCTGGTTCACGTTACTGGGTGGCTCCGGCATCTATCATCAGCTGTCTGGCACGTTTGATTTGACCGACGCCCTGAACAGCTTTCAGTTTGATGTCGCCACATTGACGGTTGCTCAGGCACTGCCGGGGGGCACCTGGATGGCGGCTGCCATCCTGTTGTTGACCACTATCTTTGTGGCGACAACCGGAGATTCGATGAGCTACTCCATTGCGATGGTGGGGGCCGGCCATGACGAGCCGCAACCCTGGATTCGCGTTTTCTGGGGTGGCGCCATGGCACTGATGGCCGCGATTCTTCTCTATATGGGGGCCGGTCAGATTGGGGTGTTGCAACAGTTCATTGTCATCACAGCCATTCCGGTGTCGTTGATTATTCTCCCTTCTTTGTGGACCGGTCCCCGGGCCGCATCAGCCCTGGCGAAAGAGCAGGGGCTGACTTAGCCTTTTACTTTTCCCCTCAGGGATTTGATCTCCCCACGGCGGGTTTTGTTATCCACACGCCGCCGTTGGGAGGATTTTGTCGGTCGTGTTGGCCGGCGGGCTTTTTGCGGTTTTACTGCCTCCTGAATGAGAGTCTTGAGTCGGTTCAGCGCGTCCTCTTTGTTCTGCTCAAACGTGCGGAAAGACTGCCCCTTGATCACAATCACGCCGTCTTTACTGATGCGCTGGTCGGACAATGCCATCAAACGTTCTTTGTAAAACGGCGGCAGGGTGGAATGCAGGATGTCGAATCGTAGGTGTACGGCAGAGGCAACCTTATTCACATTCTGACCGCCGGCCCCCTGGGATCGTATCTGCGTAATCTGGATTTCCCAGTCTGCCAGTTCGACGGCATTGGATAATTTCAGCATAGTGGCACGTGTTGAGAGCTCGGATTCGGGTGTTTACGAGTATCATCCTACGCAATCCGGCAACCAATCAGAAGCGATGAACACAGGGAGACACCGAATGAAGGTGATGGTTTTAGGCGCTACCGGCCTGACCGGAGGCATGGTGGTGGAGAAGCTCCTCGAGCAGCCGGAGATATCGACTGTGATCGCTCCGGTTCGCCGGCCGATGGTCGTGGAAAATTCGAAACTGGAGCAGCGCTTCATGGATTTTGATGCGATGGAGGCTCAGCCTGACGCTTTCCAGGTGGATGTCCTGATCTGTTGTCTTGGAACAACCCTGAAAAAGGCAGGCTCCAGAGAAGCCTTTCGCAAGGTCGATCATGACTATGCATTGAAGGCAGCTCAGATGGCCCGTAACGCCGGCACTCGGGCATTGATTCTGATGTCGGCCATCGGAGCATCTTCGCAATCCCCGGTTTTCTACAATCGAGTCAAAGGAGAGCTTGAGGAAAATGTCCGGGCGCTGAAATTTCCTTATCTTGCGATCTACCACCCGAGCCTGTTGCTGGGGCAGCGCAAGGAGGCTCGAACGGCCGAGGCTCTTGGTGTGGCCGTCATGCCGGTTGCGAATCGGGCGTTGATCGGGCCACTGAGAAAATATCGGGCGATTGACGCGGAAGCCGTAGCGTCGGCCATGGTCAACGAGCTTGAGACCATTAGCGGAATCACTTCGGGCGGTGCAGTGGTGAGAGTGTGGGAGTACGACGATATCTTAACGATGGGCAATCGTCGCTAATGCGGTCCTTCACCTGATGTAAAATCCGGGTCACTGTTCCCGGGCGATCGATGAGGTTGATTAATGAAATATGTACTTTTTCCTTTTCTGGTGTTTTCCGTACTCATGGCGACAGGTTGCAGTCGCCCGGAATCGCCCCAGGAAGTATCCGAAGCATTTTGGCAAGCTGTACTTGAAGAGGATGCTGAAGCGGCCGCAGATTATTCAACCCTGGTCGATGAAGCGGCGTTCGATGGTTTTGAACAGCAATGGCAGAACGTGAGCATTGAGTGGGGGCGTGTGGTCATTGATGACAATCTGGCTCGGGTAACCACCACCCTGAGTGGTCTGGAGGGCCAGAACGAAGCCACGGAGTCCTTAACCTATCTGGTACGTAAAGGTGACGACTGGCTGGTGGATTATTATCGCACCGGCGATGCCCTGAAACAGGGCCCGGTTTGGGGAAGTCTTGTTGGGCAGCTGGAAAAACTGGGTGAAGATCTCAAGAGTCGCTGGGCAAATCAATCTGATGAGATGGAGGTAGAGCTTGAGAGGCTGGGGCGGGAGTTGCAGCAACAGGCCCAGAGTATGAATGAAGATATGTCGGCGTTGGCTGAAGAGTACGGTGATCAGCTGAGCCAGCATCTGGAAGAGCTGTCTGAATCCCTGCGGGAAGCCCTTGAATCTACCCCATCTGCAACGCCGCAGGACAGACGTACCTTGAACGAAACGGTAATCAGGCTTGAAGACCAGCGGGAGCAGTTGTCTGAAGCCAGCTTGAAGACGCTTGCGGAGAGCACCGCGACCGCCGCCGAAGCCCAACTGCAATTGGGCGAATTGAGCGAGGAGTTTGCGGCCTACAAGGCGGAATGGCGGCAACGTGTTGTCGATATGCAAGCAGAAATGGCTGAGTTTCTGGAGAATCTGAAGACCCGCTGAGCTCAGGGGAGTCTCGCCCTTCTCTGGTGCATAGTTTTGATGGCGCACCCCGATGGTGCGCCTCTCTCATCATTTGAATCCGGCAGTTGCTACCTCCCTTCAGGTTTTGACCAGTCCGCCGGTTCAGGCCCGCTCTTTGCTTAGCTTCCTTCTGAAAGCAGGTATGTTTGCACCACATCGTTGTCGTGCAGACATGCAGTACCGATTGAGGAAGGCGCGCTATGACTTTACGCAGTGATTCCATGAACCTTTCATCCGATGAGCGGGGCTGGTTGCCCTGGTTTGGGGCCACAGGTAAGTTGCGGATGGGATGGTCCTGTTTTTTGAACCGCCAGCAATATGCAACGAATGAAGAGATATTCGAGAGCATCGCGAAAACCCGTCGCGAAGCGTTGATTAACTGGGCAAATGGCAAGTGGGCCTTCCTCGAGGGGCTTGCGGCACGACTTGAGGGTAGCGAACAGGATAGCATTTCAGAGGTGCTGGATTCGGCCGTTACGCGCCTCCGGGAAATCTCCGAGCTTTTCGTTGTGAGAGAAGATGGCTCTGTTGTTGCCTCGACGGTGACCGGCAGAACCGGAGCCGCAGGCCTCATGCCCGCGGCCGTGCAACGAGGGGTGAGAGAGCGGTTTCTCCACGGGCCCTACAGTGATCCGGTCACCTTGCAGCTTGGTGCCACAACCTCCAGGTTTCATGACGATGTCACGCTGATGTTCTACCAGCCGGTCGCTCTCGCTGGCAATCAGGCAGCGGCAGTCTGTGCCCGGGTTCCGAACGATGTCATGAGTGACCTGATTCAGCGCGAAGCCGGGCACATTTTTGAAGAGTCCGGCGACAACTACATTTTCATGATCGACAGTCAGTTTGATCCGTCGATCAGACCGGGAGTTGCCTTGTCGCGCTCGCGGTTTGAAGACGCCACCTTCAGTCACGGTGACAACCTCAAAGACGGAATCCGTACGGGCTTCGGTACAGTACGGATTCGGGAACACACCGAATTCGAAATACGTTTTACCGACCCGGCTACGGGGCAGTTGCACCCGGGGGTACGCGAAACCATGGCCCGCGGTGAAAACCTCTACGTTAAGTACCCCGGCTATTCCGACTATCGCCACATACCGGTGATTGGCAAAGGCGTGACCTTCCAGTTACCCGGGTCTCCTGATCGTTGGGGCATGATGTGTGAAGGCGACCTGGAGGAGGTGTATCGGAAACGTTCGGTCAGCTATCGACTGACAGCGCGGCTCGGGGTCCTTATGGCGCTTATCTGGGCAGCCAACGTAGCGGTTTCGGCAAGCGGTGCTCCCCTGTGGCTGGAAGCCTCCGTGAACGCGATGGTTGCGCTCCTGGGTCTTGTCATCTTCCGGGCAAGTTCCGCCAAGCCATTGGCAGATAGCCTGTCATCACTCGCGGATGTCATACGGAACATTGCCGAAGGAGGCGGGAATCTGCGCCAGCGTCTCGATGTTGGCAAGACCAAGCGGGATGAGAGCGGGGATCTCGCGCGCTGGATGAACAGCTTTCTGGATACCCTCGACGGCATGGTGGGGCAGGTCATCAGTCTTGCGGGTGAATCCCGCTCCGCCAGTGAACACCTTGTGGGTCAGAACCGCCAGGCGGATGAAAAGATTCAGCAGGTGGTACACGACATAGAGCAGATGCTGAAGGGCGCAGATCTGCAGCAGAACGAAATCGAAAATGCCTCGACCACGGCACAGGAAATGCGGGTAAGCATGGAAGATGTGGTGGCTCGCGCCAAAGATCAGTTTGCCCGTGTCAGCCGTGAAACCGAGAGCATTCGCGACGTTATCGTGCGTTCGGCCGAGGGTATCCGCGCCGCGAGTGAACGCACGGATGAGATCGGCAAGGCGGCTGAAATGATCAACGACATTGCTGCCCAGACCAATCTGCTCGCGCTCAATGCGGCCATAGAAGCGGCTCGGGCCGGTGAGGCTGGGCGGGGATTTGCAGTCGTCGCCGATGAGGTACGGCAACTGGCCAGTCGGACAGCCCAGGCCACGACGGAAATTGATGAGCGTCTGTATCGGGTGCGGGAAGAAACTCAGCGCGCCGTAACCACGATGGAAGACGGCATGGCAGAAATGGAGACCCGTCTGGCTCAGGCCCGGGCAGCGTCGGATGACAATGCCGAGCTGCATCACATGGTCGACAAGCTCTTCCGGGCGATCTCGGGCATTGCGGAAACCAACGCTGTTCAGAGTGCCCAGACCAGTGGCGTTGCTGACAGCGTAAGCTTCATGACGGCGGTGATCGCGGGGTTGACCGCAAGTTCTGAGATGACGCACGTGTCGGCAAACAAGCTGAAAAACCTGACCGGTCAGTTTCAGGTGAGCAATGCCTGAAAGAGAGTGGCCGGGGCGCTTCAGCCCCGGCCAATCGGTGGGCCCAGGAATCAGTTCGTCAAAAGCGTTTCATACACCTCTGACAAAAGGGCGCCGTCCAGCAGGGACAACAGTCGGTTGTGTGATACGGAGACGCCAGACCACGCCTGGTTCCAGCTGCCGGTACACCCATAGGTGATCAGGGTGGTGTTGTGGTGGGCGTAGTCCAGGCAACGACCGCTTCCCTCATTCCGCAACTGCTGGTTTTCCTCATTGTATTGCCAGCGCTGGTTGGCATTATCGGCCTGGCATAAAGTCAGTCCGAGTCTGCCGTTGACAGGCGTCAGGCATTCCCAGGGGGTAGCCGTTGGATGGATCCGGCCTTTCAGGTCCATGGTCCAGCGGGGAGTGCTGGCAAGATCCTGAGGCAGCGGCGTGAGAGCCACATAGCCATCTTCATCAAGGTTGCTATCGAAGAACAGATTGTTGCCGCGAATGACGTCACCGCTGGGGATCAGGTCATCGGCCGAGTCAATCAAGACGTTTTCGATGAGGGCGCGAAGCAGCCGGCTCCGGGTTTCCGACACCGTCAGGTTGGCGCGCCGGGCCTGTTCGAGAATGACGGCAATCTCTCGGGTTGCCTCGTCCTGTTCCTTCAGTTGTTCAAGGCGCTGCCAGGCTTCTGTCGACAATTCATCCCGCAATTCAGTATCGGTATAGCTTGCAACCAGCGTCGCAAGTTCACCGTTCATCACCGCGAATTGAGTGGCATCCAACGCCATCAAAGACACTTCAATCTCGGCTATTTCGCGCGCGCGCAGGTGTTGATAGCCAATGTCCTGGCCTACTATGCCGACCGGAGGCAGGTCGGGTATGGATCCGTCAAAGCTTGTATGTGTCAGGGTCTGGATATTGCCCTCCCGACGACAGAGCAAGCTGGCGCTGGTCGGCCTGAAATCCGCGTGCAGATTGAAATGCAGCTGATTGACACTGCCGGCATTGTGGCGGTCCGAGGCCACGGAAACCTGCTTCTTATTGCCTTCGGCGTTGCTGACTTCCACCCAGCAAAGATCGCCGGCAGCACTCAGGTCTGGCTCCGGCAGTTCAAATACATTGCCGTAGTTGCCGTGGAAAACCGGGTAGATGACTGCGGCAGTGCCATCCGGGTCGTAGCCGCCGAGAATTGTGGCTACCGGAACGCCGACGCTTGCAGGGGCAGGGTGGGAACTGCTGAAGTCTTCATACTGGCCCGTGGTTGTGTTCCACTTCTTGTAACCGGAAGGGAAACTGGTATCCGGTAATGGCAACCGTGCCACATCGTTCTGGATAATGCGGGCGGAGTAGCCGGTGTAATGCGTGTAGACCGAGAAAGGCCCACCGTCTGAACCGCCAGACATGGCGTCGCGCTTGAAATTGTAGGCGCCTGATTCATCCACACCGAACAGGTTGGCGCGCATACGATCCCGGTGTGCGATGTAGCCCCAGCCACTGTCGGCATGGTGTACTGCCCAGCGGCCGTCCTCGGTCAGACCCTGGCCTGGGTAGTGCCCCAGCCCGTAAGCGTGCCCCCACTCGTGACTGGCCTCGTTACCCCAGGTGGCGTAGAGCGTTCCGATGCCGTTACCGCCGCTTAGCCCGTGGGACACCCTGCCATTCTGATACATTCCCCAGGCGTGGTGGTTGGTAATCTGTTTGAATACGTGGGGGTGGCTCTGGTTCATGTGATTGCTGGTATAGCCAAAGTTGGCCATGTTGATACCAACACTGACCTGTGACTTGGCCACATTCTCACGCATATCGCCGCTATAGACACCGCCCTCAGCCTGGCTTGCGCCATCTGCCTCTTTGTCGTAAATGACACCTGATCTGATGATGACGCGGTTAAGTACCGCGTCGGCATAGCTGCCCATGACCAATCGCGATACAGGCATGGTCTGGAAGTAGTCGGTGGCGGCCATGATTGGGTCACGAAGAGTGTAGTGTCCGTTTTCCTGGCCTGGTTCGGTAAGCATACCCAGCCGAATACTCTGGAAAACAATCTGAGAGGCTTCGCCAATGTCGATATTGCCAGCGGGGAGGTCCCCAAAAACTGAAGTGTCCGAACCGCGATCGGCAACAAAGCGAAGGGACATTCCGTTCCTGATCGTGTCCCAAGGCAGCCGGATCGACCAGGCCTTTGTGGAATACTGAACTTCCCGGGAACCGGTCACATCGGATTCAGGCAAAGCATTGGGGTGTGCCATGGCCAGGGTCATGAGCGGTTCGCCGTGAAGACTCACTTCCACATCAACGGTTGTCGGGTTGAGGCCCGGTTCGGGAACAAACAACAACAGGGCATCCCTGAGCGCCGTGATTCTCGGCATGTATTTGCTCTGGGTTTCGTCAACCTGATTGCGCTCGAAATTGTTGGCTGGAGCGACCGAGTGAGTTTGCACAAACTGGACTTCACCCTTGAGTTCGCCGCCGGAGAGGTCGTTCCTGAGTCCCCTTTTATTACCTTCGAAATCCTGTGAGTAGAAATCCCGCGCAGCAGTTGGCAGGTAGGCTGCGGTATGTTCAACCTGAAGTGAACCAGACAGCGTGGCGGTTTGCTTGCCATTGGTTGCCTGGATGGAAACTGGCACCTTTGCAGAAACGTCATCAGCCTCAGGGGTTCCGGTTATTTCGCCAGTGGCCGGATCGATGGAGGCCCATTCCGGGAGTTGTTTGGCCTGATACGTGATATCCCCGGAGAGTGTGTTGATTTCGGCCCGGAACGCATAGCTTGTCGCTGCAACCGCATTGGGCAGGTTAAGGGTGCGACTGGTGGAAGTGGACCTATCGCCTCCGTCTGAAGAACTGCTACCGCAGCCAGCAAGCAATAGTCCGGTTAATCCAAGTACAACGGTTTTGCTCGAAAACATCTTGAATCCCTGTGAGTTTTCCTGTTTTTCATCTTTTTACAATTCCGGCGGGGATTCTGAGGGTTGTCCTGGATTCCGGACAGCGGTTGTTTGTAATAAAACTGTAACAATATTGAGTCCATCACAGTTAGGTCTGTGATGGTTGGTTTGAGGAGGGAGTCTATGGTAGGCGATTGAGGGGCTGGATGGCTGTTGTAAGGGGCGGAGCCCCGGAATCCGTTTCGGGTTCCGGGGAAGACGCGCAGGCTCTTGATCAGAGCCCGTAAGAACGCGAAATGGTGTCTATCTCACCGCTTTCCTGCATGGCCTGGTAGGCCGTATTCAGGGCTTTGATCAGGTCGGGATCAGAGTCCTTGTTAATGGCCAGATACATCGGGGTTTCGCGGAAAACAAGAACTGCCTCAAGGCCGGTCACGTCGGAGGCATCGGCGGCCAGGTAGGGGCCTGCCAGGCCATCGGCCACCCATAGATCGATCTGATCCTGTTCCAGCCGCTTGGCATTCAGTCCATTGTTGGTGATGGCGGAAACGTCGAATCCTTTGTCTTCCAGGTATCCCGTCATCACATCGCCCTTGTAGCCACCGATACGGTAATCACGGGCATCCTCAAGATCGTCCAGTTTGATGCTGGAGCCGGGCTTGGCAAACAGGGTCCACTTGATGCTGGAGAGTGGTCCCACCCATTCAAAGAAAGGCTCCCGCTCGTCTGTCTTGGATACGCAGTAGATACCGTGGTCTTCGTGCCGTTGGGCGCGGTTCATGCCATAGCTGAGGTCACGCAGTTTGATGCTGTAGTCGACCTTGGCATTCTCAAGAACAGCTTTGAGTACATCGGTGCAGAGGCCGGTGATTTCGGATTCTGAATGGGCAAAGGGCTGACCGTTGGTGGTCATGTTATAAGGAGGATACTGTTCGGTGTAAACGCGCAATTGCTCGGAAGCAGTGGCACAGCCGGCCAGAACCAGCATGGCGGCGAGAAGTCCGAGTTTCCCTTTCATGAGGATGCTCCGTTTTCGGTTGAGAATTTGGGAGCTCACTATGATATTCAACCGGTGTTCAATGAGGCAGCTCGGATTCCTCTGCTTTACATTTGTGTCTTTCAGTGGTTGCGGTTAGTTAATGTTGTGTCCTGAGTGATTCAGGCCGCAACAATACGGTTTCTCCCTGCGTCTTTTGCTTCGTAGAGCCGTCCATCCACAGTGGCCAGAAATTCGGTTAGTGAATCATTCTGCGACGGAATAATGGTACCGATACCCATGCTGAGTGTTACCAGCTGGCTCGCCGAATTATCTGCATGGGGAATCTGTTCACGAAGCAGCTCACTGATGCATCGCTCCGCCACTCTCACGGCGGCATCGGCATCGCTTTCCGGCAGAACAATGACGAACTCTTCGCCACCGAATCGTCCCACAAAGTCTTTGGGGCGTTTAATGGCTTTTGCTAGCACGGAGCTAACCCGTCGCAGGCATTCGTCGCCCTGAATGTGGCCATATAAATCGTTGTATTGTTTGAAATGGTCGATATCGAGAAGAATCAGTGATAACGGCTGACGGTTGCGCTGTGCGCTGAGCCAGGTGTCTTCAATAACGGTGTCGAACATCCGTCGATTGGACAAGCCGGTCAGGCCATCCTTGAATGAGTACTCTTCGAGTTTCTTCTGAAGGGCTATCAGCTTCTCCTCGGTTTTCTTGCGTTCGCTGATGTCGAACATGAAGCCGATCAGGGCTTCTACTTCGCCACTGTCATCGCGAACAACATGCACGACGTCACGTATCCAGACATAGTGACCGTCCCGATGCAGAGCGCGGTAGTCTGCTTCATGATCGACGCCGCACTCCGATTGTTTGACGCAGAAATTGACGACCCACTCCTGATCCTCCGGATGCATACGGGTGGCCCAGTCTTCGACACTTTTCCAGCTATCCTGGGGCCAGCCCAGCAATGCTTCTATCTGCGGGCCGATGTATTCGAACGCCATGGTCTGCCAGTTGATTTTCCATGGAATCGCCTTTGTGGATTCCAGCAGAGCCTTGTAGACAGAGCTGTCCGGCGTCATTTCGATGGATTGTTCTGGCATGTCTGGTTCCCCCGGAGATGTGCGCGGGCTACGGTCTGATATGTCGAGTATGTCATGACTTTGCGGCTAGAATACTGCTTTTATGTCACTGACCGTGATCTTTCGCAACTGACAAGACAAGGAAACGTCCATTGGAAGCATTACTCTTTCTCGTTATCGGAGCTGGCGTGCTGCTGGTGCCTGTGGGCTCACTTCTGGGCTTTCTGGCGTTCCGGCAAAGAGACCGTCACGCCTCCCGGGTCGAGGATCTGGCTCGGGAAGTCGCCGACCTCCGGGCAGAGGTTTCCAGGCTTCGCGATACCGGGGTTTCTCTGCCGGATCCGGTGACGCCGGCCACCCCGGATGTGCCGGCGGATGTCGGGTACGGGCGGGAGCCAGCAAGTTCGGTGGCAGAAACGACAGACGCAGAGACATCTCGGGAGCCGGTCGCGGAAGACACAGCAATTGCCGTTCCCGTGAATCGGTCGGATGCTCTGGTATCCCGTGGCGTGGCGGCATTCAAAGCCAACTGGATGGTCTGGATTGGCGCGCTGAGTGTCAGTCTTGCCGGGATCTTTATGGTGAGCCATTCGATTTCCGCCGGACTTATCGGACCAGTGCATCAGTTGCTGATGGCGTTGTTGACCGGGTTGGGGCTGCATGCAGGCGCGGAATATCTTCGTCGGCGTCACATGGGTTCGTATCAGGTCTTTGCAGCACTGGCCGGCGGTGGCAGTGTCACACTCTATGCAGCCTTGTTGGCGGGCGTTCATCATTATGGATTGATCGGGCCCGTACCGGCGCTTTTCGCGCTGGCACTGGTTTCCGTCGCGACCATGTTTCTGGCGCTTGTGCATGGCCCATTACTGGCCATTATGGGGCTATCGGGTGCCTATCTGGTGCCGCTGCTGGTCGGGGGCGAAGGCGGAAGTGCCGTCTTTGTGCTGAGTTACAGCGTTGTGATCACCGTCAGCTCCCTGCTGTTGATGCAGTATGTCTACCGTCCCTGGCTTTGGTTTGGCACCCTGGCCGGCGCCGGACTCTGGTGGCTTCTGGTTGCCGTTAGTGGACGCCACGGCCTGGCGGTGTCCTGTTATCTTCCCGTGCTTTTCCTGTTGTTTTCGGTCTTGCCCGGAGATGGCCTGCTTCCCCTGCAGCGTCGAAGAGACGCCTTGCTGGCAACACTGTTGGCCTGGGGAGCGTCTATTGCCTGGCAATCGACGGATGATCCCGCTTTTCTGGCGTGGCTATGGATGCTACCGGTCGCGGTATTGTTGCCCCAAAGCCGGCAGCGACTGTGGTTTTTGCCCTGGACCGCTGTGTTGGCCACGTTTGCCGGCTGGCTTTTCTATTCTGCCGATCTGAGTCAGGACGTTCTGTTCAGGCCGTTGGGACAGAGTTTCCAGCAGCCCTTCATCACCTATCTGATTCTTGCCTCTGTGCTGGTGGTATTGAGCGTCCTCTGGCAGTGGCGGACGCAGCTGGAGCTGAGGCGGTGGGCGTCGCTGGCGATGCTGGCGCCCGTTATCTGGCTGTTACTGGGGTGGTTGCTTGTTCAGGGCGGGCAGGCTGCAGGCAACTGGGCGTTGGTCGCGCTCCTGGCGGCGGCGGTCTATGGTGTCGTTGCCTGGCGCTTGGAGCACTCGCAAGGTTATCGCGTTGGCCTGGTCTGGGCGATACTGGCTGCCCACGCGTGCTATTCCATGGCGGTTGCCATGTGGTTGCAGGAAGCGTCAATGACATTGGCGCTGGCCACTCAGTTCGTCAGCCTGGTCTGGCTTGGACGCCGATACCAGGCGCCCGAGCTGTTCCTGATTCTCAAGGTTTTACTGGCCATTGTGGTGGCGAGACTGACCTTCAATCCATGGTTGCAGAGCTACGATGCGGGTGGGCATTGGTCCCTTTGGACCTACGGAGGGGCCACGCTGTTTGCTGGCGCTGCTACCTGGCTGGCCAGAAAGGAGGTGATTCGGCCCTGGCTGGAAGCTGTCACCTTGCATCTGCTGGTTCTGTTCCTGGGCGTGGAGCTTCGTTACTGGCTATACAATGGTGATATTTTTGCGCGGCAATATGGCGTCACTGAGGCGTCAATCAATACCGTGCTCTGGGGCGCTTTGAGCATCGTCTACGTTTTCCGGTCCAGGGTCGCGGGAACGCTGGGGTGGCTTTACCGGTTGCTGGCGAGGGCACTGACGGTGATCGCTGTTCTGAGTTATCTCGTTGTTGCCGTGGTGCACAACCCCTGGTGGACCGACGGCACTATTGGCAGTACTCCGGTATTCAATCTGCTGTTGCTGGCGTATGGCGCGCCGGTCCTTCTGGCTCTGGCCAGCGCTCGATACTCCGATCTTGTGCCCGTTCGCTGGGCTCTATGTGCGGCCGCCGTGGCTTTCGGGGTGTTCACTTTGCTCGAAATCCGGCATCTGTGGCAGGGCAGTGCGATGACTCTGTCCAGTGGAATGGGGGAGGGCGAGCTCTATACCTACTCGGTGATTGGTATGCTCTACTCGATTGCCGCGATCCTTTGGTCCACAGGTAACCAGAGCGAACTGCTGCACAAGGCCGGAATGATTCTGCTTGGTCTGGTCATCGGCAAGATCTTTCTGGTGGATATGGCCGGGCTGCAGGGACTGTGGCGGGTTGCTGCCTTTATGGGGCTGGGGCTGGCGCTGCTTGGCCTGGCGTGGATGTACCGGCGAACCTCCGGCTCCGGGAAGGCGTCAGAATCCTGAGACCGTTGATCGGGATTTTGGCGTTGCCCATGACCGGTGTTCGCTATACAGTTAACAAACACTCACTTAATTCTGGCAGTAGATGAGGAAATCCAGGTGACAGAACTCGTAACTTACGAACTGAACGATGGCATTGCCACCATTACCGTGAACAATGGCAAGGCTAATGCTCTGAGCCATGAGGTATTTGACGCGCTGAATGCCGCGCTGGACCAGGCAGAGCAGGATAAGGCCATTGTCATTCTCACGGGCCAGCCGGGGATGTTTTCCGGCGGCTATGATCTCAAGGAAATGCAGAAAGGCCCGAAAGAGGCCATGGCGCTGGTTAAGGTGGGCTCTACGTTTACCCGTCGTCTGGCTGCATTTCCGCTGCCGGTTATTGCCGCCTGCAGTGGCCACGCCATCGCCAAGGGCGCGTTCGTTCTGCTTTCAGTGGATTATCGAATCGGGGTAGAGGGTGGCTTCAAGCTGGGCCTGAATGAAGTGGCCATTGGTATGACCATGCACCATGCGGGCATTGAGATTGCGCGCCATCGTATGCCGGCGCCTTACTTCTACCGCTCGGTGGTAAACGCTGAGATCTTTAACCCGGAAACGGCTATTGCGGCCGGCTTCCTGGATGAAATTGTGGCGCCGGAACAGTTGGCGGAGCGCGCCACAGCGGTGGCAACGCAAATGAAGCAACTGAACATGCGCGCCCACAAGCAAACCAAGCTCAAAACCAAGGCCGCTTATCTGGAGAAGCTGGACTGGTGCATTGAGCAGGATGCAGCCCACTTCGACGTACTGGGCTGATCCCTGCCGGGGCCACCTGTCTGGTGGCTCCTGTCGCTTCAGTTGGTTTCCCGGTAGTTCACCAGATCGTAGCGCTTCTGGTAACTGCCGTTTTCTCCCGCACACAGCAATCCCGCCTGGACCGGGCAGCCCTGATCGTCAAGCATCAAGGTGCCGATATTGCGGTCACTGGTCAGGAAGAAGTCGCTGTCTTCCGGCAGCAGGTAGCTTTCCTGGTTTTTGCCCAGTAACTCTCCGATCCTGTTGATGGCCCTCAAGCCGATATTCTCACCCATGGGTACGTTGTTGCAGGCGCTGCTGCAGATCTGCCAGAGAACGGGCCCCTGGCTGGTTTGACGTCTTCGGGCAAAGGCGTAGTGTACGTCGCCAGAGAAAACCACCACATGCTCAACACCGGGTAACTGACAGCAGGATGATTTCAGAGCCTCGAGCGATGCCGTGTCCGCACTCCAGGGTTCCCGATCCAGGGTGCGTTTGAACATGGGAAAATTCAGCTGCAGGTATTCGATATGACTGAACCCGTAGGTGGGGGTCGGTGAGACCACAATCAGAGTGCGACACTGATGAAACCCGGAGAGTCGCTGGCCCAGTTGCTGGATCTGCTGATCAGACATCAGGCCAAGGGAGTGTTTGCCTCGCTTGCTGAATTCCCGGTGCGTGCGGGTATCCAGCACCGCCACCGGCGGTGTCTGTTCCAGTTCGTAGCCCCAGTACCGCTCAAGCAACCAGTCCCATTCTTTGTGGTCGGCTGGCGTATCCTGTTCGAGAAGCGTTTTGAGTTTTGCCACTTCGGACTTCACCAGAGAGGGCTGATTGCCCCAGTGCTGGCAGAGGAAGTAAGTCTGCAGAGCGTTGATCAGCACGTACCGGCCAATGGGCGTGGTGCTCAGTTGCCGGGCGTTCTGTTTCGAGATGTTCCAGTCGTCGGTGACTTCATGGTCATCAAAGATCATGTAGGTCACCGTGTTGGCGAGCAGTTGGCGGACCTCCGAGCGGGCCAGATGTGCAAAGCCAGACAGATTACGGTGGTCTTCTGCGTGTTGTCTCTCCGTGTAGACATATTGCACCGGCGGGTTCCGGCCATCCCGGGTATTGGCAGGCTGTTTGGCAAGCCGTGGCTTGAGTTCGTCATGGCCCTGGAAGTCGAGGCCGAACTGGTGTCCGGCGCCAGAGAAGGCAAACAGGTACATGCTCAGGTATTCGGCCCGGGTCAGCAGGTGGGAGCTTTTGGCGCTGGAGCTGAATCCGTAGGGGCTTCGGGTTACCCAGTGCCGGTCATCCAGTTTCGACAGCCGGTGCAGGTCTTTGCCCGCCGGCAGGTTTTTCAGATCATCGGCCAGTCCAAGGTGTTTCTGCAGCTTGCCCAGATAATCCAGCAGCAAGGGTGACACATCGTCGGCGTAGATCTGGTCGCCGGTCAGAAACAGCTGGCTTGGCCGGCTCTCCTTGCGCAGATTCTCCGCCAGCAAACGGGCGCCCCGGGCAAGTTGGTCCGGCTTTTTGTCTTGCCCTGGGGAGTGAGGGCGCCGGCAGGAGGCCTGAATGAAATGCCGATGTTCCCGGGGCAGGTAAACACTGGGCAGCTTGTCCGTGCCAGGGCAAAGTGTCGCCAGCAGCTGGCTGTCTCCAAAGGGCTCGCCATCCAGTACTATTTCATAGAAGAGCTCATTGGTTTGGTGATAAGGCTCGGCGTTGTCGAGGGGAAGGTCCGTCGACAGCATGCAGATATAGCAGTTATCGCCTGCTGGTATGAACTCGGCGTCGCAGTCTCTGGTAACTGGTGATGCTCTGGCATCATCCAGATAGGTATTCAGTTGAATGCTCTCGGGACGCTGGTCTAATACCAGCCATAGGTTGAGCACGGTGCGATTGGAGTGGCGTACGATAGGGCCGCAGATGATCATGGGAAACTCCTTTCCGGTATCTGAATCCTTTCGGGGGTAATGCCCGCTTTGTTGTTGTCATTAAAACGTGCAGTATATCTGATCAAATTAACCGCAGGGATCGCAAACGCAGTGTTTATGCCGCCTGTGATCGCATGTCCTTGCCTTGCTAACAAAGTTATCCACAGAAAGTGTGGGTAAACACACAAAGGAATGACCGTTTCATGACCGATAAACCTGCAAAAGCTGTTTCTGCTTCAGCTATTGAAAAGCATGTGTATAAAGTGTTCCCGAACGATATGAACTCCCACAATACGGTGTTCGGGGGCATGATCATGGCGAAGTGTGACCGCCTGGCACTGGTGGTCGCGGAGCGGCACTCGGCCCATGTCTGTGTGACCGCGGCGGTGGATTCCATTCATTTTCGTGCTCCCGCCAAAGGCAATGACACCTTGTTGTTCAATCTGTCGCTGAACCGTAGTTGGGGCTCCTCGATGGAGATCGGTGCGAAGGTGGAGGCCGAGAACAGCTATACCGGCGAGACTCGCCATATTCTGTCCGCCTTCTTTACCTTTGTGGCACTCGATGAACACGGCAAGCCGGTGGATGTGCCCCAGGTAATCCCGGAAACCGAGGACCAGAATCGCCGTTATGCCAAGGCACAGATACGCCGTGAAGGGCGTTTGCGCACCCGGGATGAATTGTCGAAGGCGAGTGGCTGAGGGCTATCGCATATTACCGCCAGTCGTGGTATACCAGCGCCCGTGATGACTAACTATTCTGGAACCGGATGTCATGCCTAAAGCAAGTGAAATCAAAAAGAATCAGGCGGTTGAATACGAAGGCCGCGTCTATTTCGTGAAGGATATCGAGCGCTCCGTGCCCCAGGGCCGTGCCGGAGGCAGCCTTTACCGGATGCGCATGTACGATGTGGTCACCAACCAGAAACTGGATGAGACCTTCAAGGACTCGGACATGCTCAATCTGGCGGATCTGGTGCGCCGGGAAGCGACCTTCTCCTACGCTGATGGTGATGAGTATGTGTTCATGGATACAGAAGATTTTACTCAGTACATGCTCAACCGCAGTGCCATTGAGGATGAGTTGCTGTTCATTACCGAGGACACCCAGGGGGTAATGGTGATTCTGGTCAGCGAAAACCCGGTGGCCATTGACCTGCCGCCGACGGTGGAACTGACCATTGAGGAAACCGACCCGTCCATCAAGGGTGGCTCGGCAACCGCCAGAACCAAACCCGCCCGCCTGACCACAGGCCTGGTGGTACAGGTTCCTGAGCACATTTCCACGGGTGACCGAATTCGCGTGAACGTGGAAGAGCGCAAATTCCTCAGCCGCGCCTGATGATATGGCAAGAGGTCAGCCGATTGAGCTGACCTCTTGTGCGCTGAGATGGCGGTAGCTGCCTGGCTCTAGCCCATCCACAGTCAGTCCGCCCATGCTTTCCCTGTGCAATGAGGTCACCCGGTTGCCCACGGCGTGAAACATGCGTTTCACCTGATGATAGCGGCCCTCGTAGATCGTCAGCCGTACTTCCCGCTCCCCCAATGGCTCCAGCGACGCGGGCGAGGTTCTGAGTTGTTCGTACTCAAACCAGATGCCTTCCCTGAACCGATCCTCTGTCTCCGGTGAGATGGCGTAAGCCGTGGTTACCCGGTACACCTTGGGGATTTTGACCGCCGGTTCGGTCAGCCGTCGGCTCCAGACTCCGTCACTGCTGAGGATCAATAGTCCGGTGCTTGCCCTGTCCAGTCGCCCTGCAATGTGCACATGCGCCCGAAGCGATGGGTCAATCAGTTCCATAACGGTGGGGTGCTGGTCATCGCGGGTGGCGCTCAGATAGCCCGATGGTTTGTTCAGCATCAGGTAATACGCAGGGGCCGCGCTCTGGATGATTCGCTGGTCAACGCACACTTCACGAAACCGCTGGATGTCCAGGTCCGGATCATGGCAGTGCTCGCCATCGACCTGAACACGGCCGGCGGCGAGCAGGGCCTTGGCCTGTCGGCGGCTAATACCGTTCTGATTGGTGAGTATCCGTAAGAGTTTCATGTTGTGCCCGACAAAAAAGGAGCTCCGAAGAGCTCCTGGTGTGCTGTCCGATTTGCCATCAGTTATCGGCTGTGTCGCCCTCCCAGCGGGCAATCTTCTCACGGTCCTGATCGGACACCACGTCTGATTCCAGTGATGCCCGTTGCTCTGGTGCAACCAGCCCCTGGGCAGCCATATCCCCGGTTCTTCGCGCTTCCTGCTCCTGGCGGATATAGTCGAGCCGTTGTTCCCGGTCGGCCTGCTTTTCGTTCTTTATTTCGTCGTTGCGGCGACGGAACTGGTCTTCCAGGTCGCCAACCACGCTGTTGATGAATCCATCGCATGGCGACAGGGACAGCAGATACCTCGGCTGCTCCAGGTTTTGCTGGCCAGAGACTGCAAACGTTGAGCTGACCGCTTCGGTTGCCAGAGCGAAGTAGGTGGCGTCGAAACTGAAGACATCCTGTTCACTGGACGCACTGTGACGGTCGGCGCCGCGGTAATGAGTTGCCCGCATCACCGTGCCTTCACAGTGCATATCGAACAGGTTGGACTTGAAGAAGATCTCGGCCCAGAACAGATGGCAGATTCTGGACAGTGTCCGGCCGAAGCCGAGCAATAGCAAGCTGGCAAGCAGGATGGCGGCAGTGGCACCCGCGGGGACGAACAGCAGGTTCAATGCCTGGTCGACATCGAGCCGGGTAGCGCGAAGCTGATCCAGAGCGTAAACATGGTCCATCACGCGATCGGCACCCAGCCAGAGCAGCAGGGCGCCGGCCAACAGGAGTACCTGGCCAGCGATGGTTCCGCTTGCCCGGGCCCAGCGCAGGGATTTCGGTTCTTCGCGGTCTTCGACAACAGGCTGTATTTCGACCAGAAGGTCGCCGTTGAACTGCTCATTCTCCCGGTTGGCATCACCGGTGTCGTTGCTGTCCAGATATACCCGGTTCGGCAGCTCCTGCTGACGTTTTTGCATCAACACCAGGTCGCGCAGCGTCGTGAAAATCTGGCGTGGGTGCAGATCGAATCGCCAGCTGTTGTTGAGTTCAGAGCTGCTGGTTGCGATGGGCACCATGCCAATGCGTGCTTTGATCAAAACCACCGCAATGGCCGCTGTCGCCAGAGCACAGACGATAGTCAGGGTCAGCAGGGACCCGGTACGGAAAACCGGTTCAAGCAGGGGCATCAGGCCTGCAAAATCCTGGCGGGCACTGACGTGCAGACTGTCCCAGAAGCCAAGCCAGCCTTGGGCAGTCAGGATGGGCACTGCGATGGCACCGATGATCACCAGCGCCAGTCCCTTGCTGGTAGTCTGGCCCAGAGTGGTCATGTTACTGCGGGACAGCGGGTTGCCGAGTTTAACCCACAACAGGCCCAGGTACACCAGCAATGATGCTTGCAGGATCAGTGAGATAACCGTGCTGCCAACATCCGCGCCTTCGGTGCCTGAGAACACCATGGTGACCACCAGGCTTGCCACCAGAAAGGCGGCGATGGCCACGAAGCTCTTGGTCAGTTTCATGGCCAGATTCTGAGCGACGTTGCGAATGGGCCAGGGGGTGACAATCAGGTTGGGAAAGACCGAGTGAACCGCCCGGGCGAACCAGCCGGTGGGTTCGATAAAGGTCGGGTTGCTCTTGCTCATGAGCATGTTGTGGAGCATTTTGGAGTTATACAGGGTCGGCTCGCGTTCGTTCACGGCTTCACGGGCAACGTTTTTGGCCAGTGAGGCCGGCGCGGCGCGGCCCACGAAGAAACGCATGACCTGGAACAGGCCTCCGCCCAGCGCCTTCAACCCGCCCGTTACAAACAGGCCGCCGATCAACAGGTTAACCCAGGCCCTGGGTTTGTCGGTACCAAGCAGGGGTTGAATCTGAAACAGGAGATAGACGCCAATCGCCAGCAGAATTGCACCACGAATGGACCGGACCAGCCCTTCGAACCGGAATGGATTCCGGATGTTGAGTTTTTGAGCTCCGTACTCAAATGCCATGCTTTGTTCCTTTACATGAGTAAGAGAGAGTGTAGAGAGGCGCAGAGTTTAGCCTGAAAACTATGAACAATTACCGGCAATTACATAAAAAAATGTAAAACGGAGTAAGATTTTTCGTGGTCGGCAGGGCGGATTTTATAAGACCCGGATTTTTTTCATCAGCGCGGGCCATCCAACCGGCAGTTGTTCTTCCAATGCCTTGAGGACTGAGTCGGGTATCTGCCAGGGATCAAACGCCCGATTACAGCCATAGATAACCCAGTTGTTGGTTTTGCTTTTGAAGGTGAGCAGACACGGGAACTGGCGTTTCAGCTCGCGCAGCAGGTTACCGTCCGGCTCCGGCATGCGGTGATAGTTAAGAACGAGCCAGCCGTCAGGTTGGAGTGCCCGGGCACAGGCCTTGATGAACCGGCGTTGCGCTTGAAGGGGCGACATTCGGTCTGCGCTGTATAGATCCGTGACAATCATGGCGGTGCTGGCCCCCGGAAGCGTTTCCAGTGTGTGCCAGGCATCGGCGACGGTGACATGAAGGCGCTCATGTTGCGGGAACGAGAACCAGTCCCGTGCGGTCTCGAACACCTTTTGACGCAACTCCACCACATGAACCTGACTGTCGGGTAACAGGCGGTGTATGCCGTGGGCGACGACGCCTGCGCCCAAACCAAGCACAGTGATGTGGTCGGGCCTGGCGAAAGCAATGGGCAGCAGCATGGCGCGGCTGTATTCGTGGACGGGAACATGGGGTGCCCGGCGCAAAATTTTGCTTTGCTCAAACACGGAATCAAAACTGAGAATCCGGTGCTTGCGATCATCAATCACCAGAATATTGCCGTAGCGGTCATTGGCGACATGCACGATATCGCCCTTGATATCGGGCCGTTTGATGATGGTGCCCATCAGTTGGCGGCGTAGCGCTGGTGCAGGATACCTACACGTTCCACGTAGGCTTTGGTTTCCGCGTAAGGCGGAATGCCCCTGTAGCGGCCAACGGCGCCGGGGCCGGCGTTATAGGCGGCGGTCGCCAGGCGAGTGTCGCCATTAAAGCGTTTTAGCATTTTGGCCAGATAGTCGACACCGCCCCGGATGTTTTCGCTGGCCTCCAGTGGGTCTTTTACGCCCAGTTCCTGTGCCGTCCCCGGCATCAGCTGCATTAGTCCCTGGGCACCGACCGGTGAAATGGCCTTGGGGTTGAAGGCAGACTCGGCATGGATAACGGCTCGCACCAGGGCCGGGTCAACATTGAATTCAGCTGCCGCGGTCTGGATTTCACTGCGATAGGGGCTCAGGAACAATGGCGTTTTGTGCCAGTCGACGCTGGATTCCGGGTCACAGGCGTAGCAGTGGAAGCGGATAACATCGAAGTCGGCGTTGCCCGGGCGCTGGCTGCTGTAGGCCACGACACCGTGTTCGTCGGTGTAACGATACACGGTTTCACTCTTGGTGGAGGCTCGTGGCTGGCTTTTGCTTTTCACATTGGTGAATTCCACCCGTCCGTCCGGATGCACGATGCGTTTGATGCTGTCGGCATGGGCCGTAGCTGTCGCGAGAAGGAGTCCGGTGACAAGGGCAATGGTGACTCTGGTTGTCAGGGATGTACCGCTGAAATTCATCAAGAACCCGAAGCTTTGTTTCTGAATGACACACTACGTCTATTATCGCGGTAGATGGCCGTTCAAGTGTAGGAGTTTCGTGCGTTCATGATACCGATTGTTCATGGGGTCACAAATTGGCCGTTGTCTTCAGGCATCGCCGGCAATCGGTCCGGCTGGCGGCGGAAGTCGCTTGCCCGACCAGTTCTCCAGCAGCCGGCAGGCAACCAGGTCGCCGGTCACATTGATGGCGGTTCGGCACATATCCAGGATTCGGTCCACGCCCATGATCAAGGCAATACCTGCGGCTGGTACACCCACCGATTGCAGTACCATTGCCAGAATGACAATGCCGACCCCCGGGGTAGCCGGCGACCCTATGGAGGCACCTACTGCCATGGCGACCACCAGGGCCATACTGCCAACACTGAGGTCGATGCCGTAGACCTGGGCCAGGAAAACGGTCGCGACGGCCTGATAAAGCGCAGTGCCATTCATGTTGATGGTGGCGCCCAGGGGGATTACAAACTGGGAAACCGACGGGCGCACCCCCAGTTTGTCCTCTGCGGTGCGGATAGACAGGGGCATGACAGCGGCGGAGCTGGAGGTCGAGAATGCCAGCAGCAAGACATCACGGGTATCCCTCAGGAACTGCAGTGGCCGTGCACCTGCCAGCAGTTTGAGAATGACCAGATAAAACCCCATCAGGACGGCGAGGCCGAACAGCACCGTTGCCACATAAGAGGCCATGCCAATCATGGCACGAAAACCCAGGGTAGTCGTCAGTTGCGCCATCAGGCCAAACACGGCATAGGGGGCGAGGCGCATGGCCCAGCGAACTACGGTCATGCAGATTTGCTGCAGTGAATCGAGCAGGTCGAGCATCGGCTTGGCTTTGTCGCCCGACATACTGACCAGCGCAACGCCGATGATGATGGAGAAAATCACCACCTGCAGCATCTGCCCTTCCACCATGGCGTCCAGGGGGTTGCCGGGCAGAAGTCCAATCAGTGTCTGGGGGATGGCGTCCAGGCCGGGGATGTCGGCGGCCACCGGCGCGGCATCGGCTGGCGGTGTGGTCAGCCCGGTCATCAGATCCCCAGGGTTAACCAGGCCGCCCACCCAGAGCCCGATGGTGGCCGCAATGGCGGTTGTAATGACAAAAAACAGGGTAACCCGGGTACCCATTTTCCGGAGTTGTTCCAGGTTGTCGCTGGCGGCTAGTCCTCGCACCACCGAGGCAATCACCAGTGGTATGACGATCATCTGTATAGTTGCGAGGAAGAGCTGTCCCGGAAACGCCAGCCAGTTACCGATCAAGGTGCCCGTGTCCGGTTCGACCAGGCCGACCGAAGGACCAAGCAGGGTGCCCACCACCAGACCAAGCCCCATGCCAATGAGCACTTTAAGCCAAAGCCTGCCTTTGACCAGTGTGGCCAGGTAGACGCTCAGATGGCGCAGCGAACGAGGTGCATTGTCGGTGGTCTGAGCTGGTGTGTTATCCATGATCAACGTGTCCGTGTTGCCGTTTTTCTGTGCCGGTGACAGGCGGGGATCGGGCCTTTGAAGACAATAACCATAGGATAGTCAGGCAAACTATGCATCTGGATCAATTTCTTTGTGATTCCGCTTCGGTCCACGACTGTTTGGGCTAAACTGCAGAGAACGCTGACGATAAGGAGCTTTTATGCCGTTCTCTCCAAACCACCTTGCTGAGCTGAACCTGTTGCTGCAGTTTCCGTCCGCCTCTACCCAGGAGGGCATCAAGGTGCACGCTCACAGTGCGGCGCCGGAAACGCTGCGCGCGGCGGAATCCTTGTTTGCCAAGGGGCTGATAAGCCAGAAGGATGGTGGTTACCTGACGCCGCTTGGTTGCGAAGCGGTGGAGTTTACCCAGAAGCTTCAGACAATGCTCACCGCCCCATAGGGTGACTGTGGCTCTGTAATGGCAAGGCTGTACCTGTTCCCGGCCTGATTGGCCGGGTATAGTCGAGGCTCTTTTTCCAGCCTCTGCCGGGACTTATGCCACCGATCTATTACTCCTTTTTTGTGCCCGCCCTGTTTGTCTGGTTGTGGAGCACCGGGTTCATTGGCGCCAAGTATGGTCTGCCTTATGCGGAACCCTTTACCCTGCTGCTGATCCGTATGCTGCTGACGCTGGTGCCGTTGGCTATTCTCGCCGTGGCCATGAAATCCCGTTGGCCGGGCTGGCGTGGGGCCGGACATCTGGCGATTACCGGGTTGTTGGTGCAGGGAACCTATCTGGGCGGGGTGTTCTATGCCATCGATCAGGGCATGCCTTCAGGCCTGGTCTCACTGATTGTTGGTCTTCAACCGCTGGTAACAGCGTTGGCAGCCGTTCTGATTCTGCGGGAGTCGGTTGCTGGCAGGCAGTGGCTGGGGCTGGTCATGGGGCTGGCCGGGGTGGCGTTGGTGTTGGCGGAAAAGCTGGGCAGCGGTGCCAATGGTGGTAGTTTTTCACCGGTCACCATTCTCTGGGCTGGCTTGTCGTTGATCGGAATTTCACTGGGTACGGTCTATCAGAAGCGCTTCGGAACCGGAGTGGATCTGATATCTGGCACCATGATTCAGTACACAGCGGCTGCAGCGTTCTTCGCGATTGGTGCCTTCACGCTGGAAACCCGGCACATCGAATGGACAGTGCAATTCAGTCTGGCGCTGGGATGGCTGGTGTTCGGGCTGTCGGTAAGTGCCATTCTGATTCTGATGTGGCTTATTCGTCGCGGTGCGGCTTCGCAGGTGGCCAGTCTGTTTTATCTGGTGCCACCGGTAACGGCACTGGAAGCTTTTATTCTGTTCAATGAGCGGTTGGGACCGTTGGCCATTGCCGGGGGAGTGGTGGCGGTAGCCGGGGTGGCCCTCGTGGTTACCGGAGGGCCACGACCGTTAAATCGCTGATGCTATACCTTTGGCCCCTTACCGCGCAGGGCGTTAACGACCAGCGACACCACCAGAAGCACCAGAAAGACGAAAAACAGTATCTTCGCGAAGCTGGCCGCTGTGCCTGCAATACCGCCAAAACCCAGAATTCCTGCGATCACTGCAATAACGAGACAAACAATAGCCCAATAGAGCATTTCCTGTCCTCCATTCAAGGGTTGCCCTTTAACCGTGGCACAGGGCTTCCCGGTACGCAATTTTCAGCGGGCTTTGTGGAGGGATGGTAACGGCCCCGTCATTTGGCCATCGCCGCAACAGAGTTCTTGTCAGTCCGTTTTTCGGGTTGGAAACACCGACGTGGAGAGTGTGGGCTGACAGCCAACGACACCTCGTGCCTGCTCGTGGGCATGCAGGTACCAACGCTGGCCGCCCTCCGGAAACGTGGTGCTGTTCACCTGAAACTCTGCGGTGCCCACGGTTGCAGGAATCGGGGTGCCATCGGCATGGCGGTAGACACAGCTGGTACCGATGGTTACAGGCCGGGCAACAGGCAGCTCAATGAAGCCGTCGCTGCGCACGGTCGGCGCTTCTCCATTGATGTCGGTAATCTTCAGGCAGGGGCCAAAATGAATACGATCCTGGTCGCCGACGGGTTCCTCCAGACAGTGTGTGGCCTTGAGAAAAACAACATTACGGTTGGCCCCTTCCTTTGCATCTGGAAGGTTCTGGCAACCTGTCAACGTCACCGTCAATGCTGTGATGCCGGCGGCAATCAGATGTTTCATCGGGATCTCCTGCTTGTGCCAGTAATGTAAAAAGAATAAGGGCCACTTGAGTGCTTTCAGGCTTTCAGGCAATAGCGTCGTTCCGGGCGCCCAACGCTACCATAGTTTACTTCGGCGCAAAGCTCACCGGTGCCGACCAGGAATTCCAGATAGCGGCGGGCCGTTGTCCGGGAGGCTCCGATCTCGGCCCCCATTTCTTCCGCGCTCCAGTGACCCCCAGTGGCAACCACCCCTCTGATCTTGTCCAGCGTCAGGCTGTCGACACCTTTTGGCAGCCGTTCAGGCACGGAGGCTTCGGTGTCGTTGGTGGCTCTGGGTAACAGCTCATCTACTTCTTTCTGGGCGAGCTTGTTCAGTGCCAGCAGCTTGTCCAGATGCTCCCGGTAGCGGTTAATGGCTTCCTGCAGGCGCTCGAACACCAGGGGTTTCAGAATATAGTCGAATACGCCCCCACGAAGGGCGCTACGCAGTGTTTCTACCTCTTTGGCTGCGGTAATCAGAATGACGTCTGACCGACGGTCACGGGCTCTCAGTTCCCGGAGCAGGTCCAAACCATTGCCGTCGGGAAAGTAGACATCCAGGAGGATCAGTTCAGGCTCCAGTACGTCGATCAGATCCCTGGCATCGGCCAGGGTATGGGCTATGCCACAAAGTTCCACCTGTTCAACACGCTCAACAAACCGGCGCTGAATCTCGGCGATCTTCGGATCGTCTTCAACAATAAGCAGTCGGATCGTGGTCACGGATGTCCTCCCGCAATCGGCGTTTTCGGTAAGTAGAGCGTAAAACGACTGCCACCTCCGGACAGGTTTTCAACCGTCACCGAGCCTCCCCAGCGATCGAGAAACTGCTGAACCAGATGCAGGCCGATCCCGTGTTTCTCACCTTTGGTGCTGAAGCCACGCTCGAAAATCCGGGCCCGATCCGGCCCGGGAACTCCGGGGCCCTCGTCTTCAACCTCGAAAATCAGCTCGTGCCCCAGATCGGTCATCGACAGTGATACCCGGCCGCCGTTGCCCGCCTTGTGGAGCGTGGCTTCAAGCGCATTGTCAATCAGGTTGCCGAGAACACTGACCAACTGATCCCTGGGCAGCTCCGCCGGGAGGTCGGCCATCTGGCTGCCAGGGTCTATTTCCAGACGCAGGCCCATTTCCTTCGCCCTATTGTACTTTCCGAGCAGACAACCAGCGATAATCGGGTCTGGCACGGCTTCCAGCAGAAGATGCAGCAGCGCCTGATGGTCGCTCACCTCGCTGCCAATCAGATTAAGCGCCTCTTCAGTCGCGCCAATCTGTATCAGTCCGGCGATGGTGTGAAGCTTGTTCGAGTATTCATGGGTCTGGCTGCGAAGGGTATCGGCATACTGCTGTATTCGCGTGAGTTGTCTACTCACCTGATCAAGCTCATCTCGCCGGCGAAAACTGGCTACCACGCCGATGATCTGCTCACCCTGGCGAACTGGCAGCCGATTGACGACCATTTGTCGTCCTCTTAACCAGACTTCACGGTCGAAGTCTGGTTGTCCGGTTTGCAATACCGACATCAGGCTGCTTTCCGGCAGAATGTCCAGAATGGGCTTGCCTGCGAGAGGTTCGTTCTCAGACAGTTCCAGTGTCTCATAGGCTGCCCGGTTGGCGGTGGTTATTATCCCGTCCCGATTGACCGCAATAATGCCTTCACGAACGGATTGCAGGGTAGCGTCACGCTCCTGGAACAACCGGGCGATTTCCTCTGGTTCAAGGCCGAAGATGGCACGCTTGAATCGGCCGGCGATGATGATGGCCGAGAACACTGTGAACAAAAGCATTAGGCCGACAACACCATAGAGAACAAAATTATATCGACGTATGGTGTTCTCAACCTGCTCGAGACTGTAACCCACCGATACGATCCCGATGATCTTGCCCGTTTCCGGAGTGGATACCGGAGCCTTTCCGCGCATGGACTCCCCAAGGCTGCCTTTGGCGCGAGCGACATACGCCTGGCCGTGTTGCAGAGCCTGTTGGCCGTAATCACCATCGTCGTCACCCATCGAATAGCCAATCCGGGTCGGGTCCGGATGCGCCAGACGGATTGCCCGGTGATCGCCAATGACAATAAACAGAGCTTCATTGGTTTCGGTAAGCCGACGGGCCAGTTGATTGAGCGCAGGGATGTTTCTGGTGCGGACGCCCTCGATAACAGCCGGTGTGGCGGCAACGGTTTTGGCGACCATCAGAGCGCGCTCGCCAATTTCCTCATACAGTGACTCACTGAGGTAATAGCCGGCAAAACTGCCAATCAGCACCGTTTGCAAGGTGCCGAGCAATCCCAGGGTCAGGATCATGCGGGTTTTCAGTTTGGTTTTTCTTAACACGGATAGAGCACGGCTTTTTGTCGTTTGCTTTTCAGGGTAATCCATCCTTGCGGCCACCGCCCGTGATCTTTATGCACAGAATGCAGAAAAAAGTCTTTAAAGGCGTTACGCCCACAAGCTTCTGTGTCTCGGGTTTCACCTATTAGTCTGCCCTTAATCGCCTCACCGGAGAGCTCCTCCTCATTCGTTCCGGTGACCTGGCGATCATGACAAAAACAACTGAGTAAGGTGACCACAATGATGTTCAAACGATTCCTCTCTTTGGTGGCGGCGGCCGCCGTCAGTACCTCTGCAATGGCTTGGCAACCTTCTGGCAAGGTTGAGTGTCTGGCACCGGCGGATCCCGGAGGCGGCTGGGACTTTACCTGCCGGAGCGTAGGCAATGTGCTGCAGGACCTCAGCCTGGTTGATGGAACAGTGCAGACCGTCAATATGGCCGGCGCTGGCGGAGGCGTTGCCTACGCTCATACCGTGAGCAAACGCGCAGGTGATAACAAGCTGCTGGTGGCGGCCTCCACGGCAACGACAACGCGCCTGGCCCAGGGCCAGTTTCCTGGCATGAATGCCGATATGGTCACCTGGGTGGGCGCACTGGGTGCCGACTACGGGATTATCGCGGTAAGCAAGAATTCCAGGTATCAGAACCTCAAAGAACTGATGGATGCCGTGAAGGCCAATCCCAAGTCCGTCAAGTTTGCCGGTGGCAGCGCACGGGGTGGCTGGGACCACCTGAAGGTGCTGATTGCCGCAAAAGCGGCGGGTGCGGAAAAACTCCCATCGATTCCCTATCTGTCCTACAACAATGGCGGTGAAGCCATGACTCAGGTTGTGGGTGGCCAGGTGGATGCGTTTACCGGTGATCTGTCTGAGGCGACAGGGTTCATGGAGTCCGGAGATTTGCGAGTGATCGCTGTTCTGGCCGATGAACGTTTGCCAGGCAAATTCAGTGATCTGCCCACAGCGAGAGAGCAGGGCATTGATGCGGTAGGGCCAAACTGGCGGGGCTTTTACATGCCTAAAGACGCGGATGAAGCCGCCAAGCAGTATTGGGTAGATGCGGTCGACACCCTGTACGCCAGCGAAGAATGGAAACAGGTGATGGCCCGTAACGGATTGATTCCGTTTCACCCTCCTGCCAGCGCGTTTGACGAATTCGTGCGCAACCAGGTGCAGGACATTGAAGCACTCTCTCGTGAAATCGGGTTACTCAAATGACGGGCTTCGGTGATCGTATTCTCGGCCTGGGTCTTCTGGTCCTGGCAGTGGCTTATGGCTGGGCTGCGCAGCAGTGGCCGGAACCCTTTGGTGGCGCTGAGGGGGTCGGCCCAGAGACCTTTCCTACCATCTTGTCGGTGGTTCTGGTGGCCGGAAGTCTGTATCTGATGATCAAACCTGACCCGGATGCCCGGTGGCCGGTTGGTAAATCGGCACTGGAACTTCTGGTCTCGGTGTTGGTTCTGGTGGTGTATGCCTTGTTGCTGGAGCCGCTGGGATTCGTCATCGCGACAACCTTGGCGGTCGGAACGCTCAGCTGGCGCATGGGAGCAGCGCCTAAACGGGCCTTTCTTACCGGTTTAGGCAGCGCCGTCGTGGTGTTCGTCCTGTTCAATTATGGGTTGTCGTTGAGCTTGCCGGCTGGCCTGCTGGAGGTGCACTGATGGAAACCCTTGGCTTTCTGATGGAGGGGTTTGCCGTAGCGCTGACTCCGTATAACCTGATGTTCGCTCTGTTTGGCGCATTTGTCGGCACCCTGATTGGTTGTCTTCCAGGACTGGGGCCGGCCAATGGTGTGGCGATTCTTATACCACTGGCGTTTACGCTGGGACTTCCGCCCGAAACCGCCATGATTCTGTTGACCGCAGTCTATGCAGGCGCCATGTACGGGGGGCGAATCTCCTCCATCCTGCTCAACATACCGGGCGATGAACCGGCGATGATGACCTGCCTGGATGGCTACCCGATGGCCCGTAAAGGGAGGGCTGCTGATGCCTTGGCGGTTTCTGCCATCGCGTCTTTCTCGGGTGGTCTGATCGGGACCATCGGGTTGATCATGCTGGCGCCCGTGCTGGCCAGGTTTGCCCTTACCTTCGGCCCTGCCGAGTACTTTGCGCTGTTTCTGCTGGCGTTTGCCACATTGGGCGGGATCACCGGCAAGAACCCCATGAAGACGGTTATTGCGGCGGCATTGGGGATCATGATTTCCACGGTGGGTATCGATATTTCCACGGGAACCCAGCGCTATACCTTCGGTGTGCTTGAACTCTATGAAGGTATCGATTTCATTCTGGCCATTGTGGGTCTGTTTGCCATCTCCGAGTTGTTGTTTTTCGTGGAGCATCGCATGGGGGAAGGGCGAGAGAAAATGCAGGTTGGCAAGCTCAGCCTGAGCCTGAAGGAGTTGGTAACGACCATACCAACACAGCTTCGCGGCGGGATTCTCGGCTTTATTTCCGGTGTGCTGCCGGGGGCGGGTGCTTCTCTGGGGAGTTTTATCAGCTACACCCTGGAAAAACAGGTGGTCGGCAAAAAAGGCCGTTTTGGTGAGGGTGACATCCGGGGCGTTGTTGCGCCCGAGGCCGGTAACAACGGGGCATCCTCTGGTGCCCTGGTCCCCATGCTGACATTGGGTGTGCCGGGCAGCGGCACGACCGCTGTCCTGCTGGCGATGCTGATTTCGCTGAACATCACACCGGGCCCGCTGATGTTTACCCAGAATGCCGACATTGTGTGGGGCGTTATTGCCGCGCTGCTGATTGGCAACGTCCTCCTGCTGGTGTTGAACATTCCGCTGGTGGGATTCTTCGTAAGGTTGTTGTCTGTGCCGCCGATGTATCTGCTGCCAATTGTCACGATGGTCGCGTTTGTCGGGATCTACTCGATCAGCCACAGCACCTTCGATCTGTATTTCATGATTGCCTTCGGTATTGCCGGCTATTTTCTGCGCAAACTTGAGATTCCTCTGGTTCCCATCATTCTGGGCCTGTTGCTGGGGCCGGAAATGGAGAAAAACCTGGGACATGCTCTGGTCCTGTCGGACGGCGACTGGAGCATTCTTTGGGGGAGTCCTCTCGCCATCGGGTTATGGACTGTCGCCGGCCTTGGCCTGGTACTGCCTTATCTCGTGGGGCCACTACTTCGCCGCAGAATGAATGCGGCGATCAAAGAGTCCCCTGTCAGCGACTAACCATATCTTTAAGGCTTTTCTGACGAGCTGCCTTTGTCAGTCTTTGCACCGGGCTTTGCCCGGTGTTTTTTTATGACCGCAAGAAGCTAGTCCGTGCGTGCCGTGGGACGATTATCAGCTCTGGGTGTAAGTGACTGTCCGCCCTCAGAATCTGCACGCAGTGCCTGCAGCAAACGGCGGTCACGATCATACACATCGTTCCGGAACTGGAGAACGCCGGCCGGATCAATCCAGGTGGTCCAGTATTGCAGGTACACAGGCACCGGTTCCGATAGCACTACGGTTGCCGGTTCGGCGGTTGCCAGGGTCTGCTCAATTCGCTTTTTGTTCCATCCGTTGGTGTTTGCCAGCAATCGTTCGGCCAGCTCAAAGGGGCGTTCCAGACGGATGCAGCCGGAGCTCAGGGTTCGCTCCAGCCGACTGAACAACGATTGCGCCGGGGTATCGTGGAGGTAGATATCGTACTGGTTCGGGAACATGAATTTGACCTGGCCCAGCGCATTCTGGGGGCCGGGCTGCTGAATCAGCTGGTAGGGAAAGTTGTTCTTCGAGAGTTCCGTCCAGTCGATTTCTGCTGGATCGACTTCGCTCTGGTTTGCGCCCCAGCCCCTGAAAACCTTGAAGCCCAGGCGCTCCAGATACTCCGGATCTGACCGTATGATCGGTAGCTGGTCTTCGATCATCAGCTTCCGGGGTACCGTCCAGGTCGGATTGAAAACCAGGTAGCGAATGCGATCGCTGAATACTGGCGTCTGCCGGTATGGCCTGCCAACAATTACCCGTTGGCGATGGACCTGCTCGCCGCTCTCTACGAGCACCAGCTCAAAACCGGCGATGTTAACGACGACATAGGTTTCTCCCAGGGATTCCGGTAACCACCGCCACCGTTCCAGGTTTGCGTCCAGGCGGTATATCCGTTCCAGGGGCAACAGGTTCAGCGCTGTCAGAGTGTCCCGGCCGACGATTCCATCTGGTTCCAGGCCGTGTCGGGCCTGGAATAACGGGATCGCAGTGGCCAGGGCGTCGTCGTAGTGTTGGTGATTCGAGGCTTCTGGTGAGTCGCCGGAGAGGTCGCCCAACAGTGCCAGGCGGCGACGAATGTCGGGTATGCGGTTGTCGGTATCGCCTGGTCGGATACTTGGTCCCGAAACGATAGCCGGCCAGTCTGCGCTGATCAGCTCACCCAGCGTTTTACGTCGTTGTACCAGTTGATGGTAGGCCGCAGAGCGGGGTTTCAGATCCTGCAGGGTGGTGTAGACGGTGCCGCTGGCCAGGGCTTCGGCCAAGACCGACTGCATCTCCCTTTGCTGGCGGTTGGCGGTCCATTCCGCATGGATGGTTGTGGGGTTGACCTTGCCGTGGTGCAGGTGGGACGCCAGTAGCAGGAAGGCATCCGAGAGTACAAGGTCAAGGTCGGTCTGTAATTCCTCGGCACTGTCATTCAGGTCTTTCAGGGCGAGTGCTGCAAGGGTGTCGTAGTGGTAGTCGCCGGGGTTGAGGCCGTCACCGGCCACTGCCCGGATGGCTTCGAGCAATTCCCTGCGATTGCTCGGGTCCTCCCAGGCCAGCGTGTACCCTCTGGCTTCGTAGAATCGCGTCAGCGCTTCCTTGGCATATAGCCGGGATTCCAGCACCGATACCGGGTAACCAGCCTGCAGGGCTTCAATGCGGTTGATCAGTCCATCATTGCCCTGGGCCCTGGCCGGAACCGCAAACACCAGAGCCAGGAGAAGCCAGTACAGGGTGAGTGGGTAACGAGCTTCCTGCATTCTGCGCCTCTATTGCGGTGTACGATCAAAGGCTGTCCCTGCGGTGTCCGTAATGCCTGGGCAGTCTATCTGACGGCAGTATAGCCTGATCGTTCAATCCCGGTAGGGGCAAAGCGCGGTTGGCTTCTGCCGCCCGAGGCTGCGGGCGGCAATGGCTGGGGCTTAGCCAGCGCGCCCAAACATACGTTCAAGGAAACCCAGTTCCCTGACATCGGGCACGGGCAGTTCATCCACCTGTTCCATGGCCTGGCGCCAGAAAGCCTCAGGGGTGTCCAGGTGCTCCACGGTCTTACGTTCTTCCGGGCTGTAATGATTGTGTTCCCCGGTCATGCCGGCGTCGGCCAGGGACTCTGTCCACAGGTAGATCGCCGAGCGGATGGTGCGCAGCAGGCGGCAGTAAACTTCACGGCTGAGATTGATCGCCAGTTCCGCCTTGAGGTTGATTTGCTTTTGCACATGGGCCATGTCGTCTTTGTCCAGCAACGCCCGATGACCATTGCCTTTCTTGCAGTTCAGGCACACCTGCTCCAGGGACTTGATGCCCTCCGGAAGGTCCAGGTGACCGTATTCCGCGGTCTGGCGCTCATCCACCGGCGCTGGAATCCAGCCGTACTGGGGTGATTTTGCAACAATGTGACCGGGCAGATCGCGTCGGTAGGGCGGGGCCTTGTCCTTGTCGGTGTAGCCATCAAATTCTTCCCGCAACCAGGCCGCCATTTTCCGGTGGCGTAGCATGGTGGCGAGCGTAATGGCCGAGGGTACGATGTCCGTTAGCAGGTCGCTGGCGTCCTGGGTACGTTCCTGAAGATGATCCACGGATGTTGACATGGTCTGCGCTCCATTCGGGCCGGTTTATGGGCCCTGATCTTTTTGTTGTTGTCTGGTTCTCCTGTGTCGGCATCAGGAGTAACCTGTGGTTAAAAAGTAGTCAGTCCCGGGTGTTCGCACTGTTGTAAAAAAGTTATGCCTTTGTAACGACAGGTAAGCATGAGGAGGGACACCTTATGAACAAAGACGGACAGGATCTGAGTGATATGCGACGGGCCATGGTCCGGTGCCAGCTGGTGCCTCGGGGTATTTCCGATGGACGGGTGCTGGAGGCCATGGAGCGTGTGCCCAGAGAGCAGTTTGTTCCCGAACATCTGCGCTTCGAGGCTTATGAGGACCACCCGGTACCCATTGGCCAGGGTCAGACCATTTCTCAGCCTTACATTGTTGCCCTGATGGCAGAAGCTCTGTGTCTCAAGGGCCGCGAGCGAGTGCTCGATATTGGCACCGGTTCGGGCTACGCCGCCGCCGTCCTGGCCAGTCTCGCTCTGGAAGTTTTTTCCATTGAGCGTATTCCGGAACTGGCGGCCCAGGCGCGCAAAAATCTGGACCGAACAGGCTTCACCCAGGTGCATGTGAAATGCGCAGACGGTACGTTAGGCTGGCCAGAGGCAGCACCATTTGATGGCATCTGCGTGGCTGCCGGAGCCCCTGCGGTGCCAGCGGCCCTCAAGCAACAACTGGCGGTCGGCGGGCGGCTGGTGATTCCGGTGGGCACAGAGGGCGGCCTTCAGCAACTGCTCTGCATCACCCGGCTGTCGGATTCCGAGTATGAGCAGGCGAGCTACGGCGATGTACGCTTTGTCCCGCTGCTGGGTGAGGAAGGCTGGCCTTAAGCCTTCCCTGGTTTAACTATGGGTGCTCTCGAAAATCCGATCGGCGGAGGCGGCAACAAAACCGCTATAGAGTTTGCCGTTGGCCATTGGGTAGCGCTTGGCAAATTCGTAAAAGCAGCTCGGAATGACTGCGTCCTGGTCGCTAAAGTGCGCGGTAACACGGTCGGCCATAGTGGACGACTGTTCCAGGCAGTCCTGCGGTGAACCTTTCACTTCTCCACCACTGGCATTCACGGAAAAACCCTGTTCTTTCAGCAGCGTGTTGATGTCTGGTACCGAGTGAATCGTGTCCAGGTGGTTTATGCTCACGGTAAAGTGGTTGGCGCGATAGCCCCAGGCTGCCAGCCAGCCGGCGTATTCACTTTCCTCAAGCAACTGTCGATAGGTTGAGTAATCCAGATTCCAGTGTCGACCTGAGTAGAGAAAGTCATCAGCCTGCACTCTTTTCGGGTTGATCTGGTCTACCAGACCCTGCACCACCGCTTGCAGTTGGTCTGAGCATTGTTCGACCAGCAGTTCGGAGATAAACACTTTTGGCACCTCCGGGTCCGGGTGCTCGTAATGCCGGGCATAGAGCTTCTTGGCTTCAAAATGGTATTCGCCACCGGGTTGGTAACCTAAAGCCAGGAAATGCGCAGCCAGGGCGTCCAGACCCACCGGCGCCAGGTTGAAGGTTCTCAGGGCGATATGGTCATTGACGATGGCGGTGTTCTCTCGCTCGGCCAGCAGGGCATGAATGCGGTCTGCCGATGGTGTTACGGCCCGGTAGTCTTCCCAGAGCGCTCGGAACAGGGTGTCGACGTCAGAGTGCATAGTGAACCTCCGCAGAATCTGTGACATGGATTGAGGTCGCCGGAATAGCTTGCTGGCCCAGGGGCAGGGTTCGTATCGATGCGCCCACACTGAGGCCCAGCGCATCGGCTTGCTTGGTTGAAAGCTCGATCCGGCCGCTGGCCAGGGCGTGAGTGTCTGTATTCACAACCATCGCGCGAAAGTCCTCGAGCCCGGTATTCGTCACAAGGACCGGGCGGCCTGTGTCTGTAAGGTGTTGGTTTTCGGTTGTGCTGATCTCTGCCGACATCAGTGCAGCTTCCCGGACACTGCGGATGTTATCTGTCCGGCATTCAACGGTGGGGCCGGCATCAAACAGATCCACCATTCCCCGATGGCGGAATCCCTCTGCCTTGAGCATGGCCAGTGCGGGCCTGGTGTCCGGATGCACCTGACCGATGACAGCCCGGGCCGGATTGCTCATTAAATGAGTATAGAGCGGTAATGAAGGCATCAGGTCCTCGACGAAGTCCAGTGAACCAGCACCCGCCAGTTGCGTGACCTGGCTGAAATCCAGATCAATAAAGTGATCCCGCAGCCAGTCCCAGAAGGGCGACTGGCCGTGTTCATCAGCCACACCCCGCATCTGGGCAATGGCCAGGTTCGGAAAGCGGTCCAGATGTTGGGCGATAAAGGCGAAGCGGACTTTGGAGAGTAATTTGCCGGCATTGGCGCGGCGAAAAGCCGGGCGCAGATACAGTGAACAGAACTCCGTACAGTTCCGGTAGTGCACGCAGCGGGTGAGCGCGCCCACGGAGCGCCGGAGCCCCAACTCTCTGGAGTGATGAGTGAGGGTGCTGTGGCGAAAATGGTAAAGCGGTTGCGACCGGCCGGTTCCAGAGGTAATGCCGGTTGTACCCATGATCTGCCCGGAAGTCCCCTCTTCAAGCACAAACAGGTAGCGTTGTTCGCTGTGGTCGACGGCCTGTGAGCGGAAGCTGCGAATCGAGCCCTCAATTTTTCGGGATAGCCGGTCTTTGTCCGGCATCAGGGAAGTAAATCCCGGGCCGGACTCGCAGGCTATCTCGTACAGATCGTTCAGGTCGTCATGACGAACCGGGCGAATAATCATGGCGGCACCTCAAAATTGTTTTTTATCAGTATGAGTGCGTAAGCCGCCGGTTTGCAGTGTCAGAATGTTCGAAATGATCTATTGTTTTGTTGAAATGATAGGTTTGGGGGTCAAAATGACAGAAAGTCGAGATCAGAAACTGCTTGCCCTGCTCCGGCGCAATGCCCGTACGAGTGTGACCGAACTGGCCAAGGCACTGCACGTGTCCCGATCAACGATTCAGAATCGTATTGCCAGGCTGGAGGCCAGCGGTGTCATTCGCGGCTATTCGGTGATCCTGGGAGGGGATTATCTGGAAGGGCAGGTGGAAGCCCACGTGTCTATCAAGGTCCGGCAGAAGCTGACCGCACGAACCAATACGGAACTGGAGCGTATCAGCCAGGTGGCACAGTTATTTGCCGTGAGCGGGGAATACGACCTTATAGCGATTGTCCAGGCCCGCACTCTGGAGGAGTTAAGTAAGGTGCTGGACGACATCGGCAATCTCGAAGGCGTCGAACGAACCAATTCAGCCGTCGTGCTGGAAACCCGCTTCAAACGTTAGCGTTTGACGGTCAGGAGCCGAGCATGCCTGCCCAGGCACTGTAGAGGAAGGCACCGGAACCGACCAGAATCAGGGCCCAGGCCGGAAAGATCAGAACAGAGCGCGTTGACGATTTCATAACGACCTCCTGAGGTGATGACAATCTTTACGCTGCAACTTTCAATCTAGACCAGACTTGACGGATGTCACGAAGTATTTTGAGTGACAGGTCTCAGATTCGAGCTAAACGGCCAATCACCGGGATTGTTATTGCTATTGAGGGAGTCGGAAAGTTGGCTAGTATGGAGAGGAAGAAAACAATAACAAGGACGCACAATGGCCGTAGACCCGAACAAGCAGACTTCACTGCATTGCCTTTATTACTGGGCAGAGCATACTCCCGACAACGTTTTTTTGACCCAGCCCTACCCCGACGGGCGCGTTGAAGATATTACCTGGCGTGAAGCCGCCGACCAGGTGTCGCGCATGGCCGCTCACCTGAACACGCTGGGGTTGCCTCAGCGAAGCAATATCGGGATTCTGGGCAAAAACAGCGCCCACTGGATTCTGTCCGATCTGGCCATCTGGGCAGCAGGGCACGTCAGCGTGCCGCTCTATCCAACTCTGAATGGCGAGACCGCAGCCTATATTCTGGACCACAGTGAAGCTCAGATGCTGTTTCTCGGCAAACTCGACGGCACGGCCGATGGCTGGCATGACATCAAGGGCCATATTCCCGAGCAATTACCGATTATCTCGCTGCCGCTATCGCCTCGGGACGACACGCCCAAATGGCAGGACATTATCGCCGAGCAGTCCCCGGCGAAACCGAAACTGCCCGATCCCGATGATCTGGCCACCATTGTTTACACCTCCGGCAGTACCGGGCGGCCGAAAGGCGTGATGCACAGCTTCCGGACCATGATCTCGGTTGCCGACGGGCTGCAGCAGCTATTCCCGGTGTCGGCCAGCGAACGTATGTTGTCCTATCTGCCCCTGGCCCATGTGGCCGAACGGGCGGCGGTGGAGACCCAGTCACTGTATTACGGTTTCCATCTGTACTTTGCCAATTCGCTGGATACCTTCCAGGAGGATCTGCAGCGGGCCCGGCCAACCCTGTTTTTCTCGGTGCCTCGCCTGTGGATGAAATTCTACCTGGGGGTGAATGCGAAGTTGCCGCCCAAGAAGCAGAAACTGCTGTTCAATATCCCGATTCTGAACACGCTGGTTAAGAAAAAGGTGCTCAAACAGCTGGGGCTGGATCATTGCCGGGCGGCACTCACCGGTGCGGCTCCGCTCTCGGCAGAGATCATCGGCTGGTACCGAAGCCTTGGTCTGGAGTTGCTGGAGGTCTACGGCATGTCGGAGAACTTCGGCTATTCCCATGCCAACCGTCCGGGCCAGGCCAAGGTGGGCACCGTTGGAATGGCCAACCCGGGTGTTGAACATCGGATTGGGGAGGGCGGCGAAGTTCAGGTGAGGAGCCCGGGCCAGATGCTCGGTTATTACAAGAACGAGGAAAAAACCCGGGAAGACCTGACGGATGACGGTTTTCTCAAAACCGGTGACATGGGTGAAATTGACCGTGATGGATGCCTGCGCATTACCGGGCGGGTTAAGGACCTGTTCAAAACCTCAAAGGGGAAATACGTGGTGCCGGTGCCTATCGAGAACCGGTTCAATCACCCCAAGGCGGAAGTGGTGTGTGTGGCCGGTGCCAACCAGCCCCAGCCGTGCCTGATGGTACTGCTTTCCGAGGAGGCCCGCGATGAACTGGAGCGGGGAGGCAGTCGCAGCGAGCTGGAACAAGAGCTGGCGGAGGAACTGGACTCCGTGAATGCGGAATGTGAGTCCCACGAAAAGGTGGCTTTTGTCGTCGTGGTGCGTGAACCCTGGACCATGGAAAACGGTATGCTCACACCCACCATGAAGATCAAACGCAATGTCATCGAGGATTTCTACAACCGCAAGATGGACGAGTGGTTTGAGCAGAAACGCAAAGTGATCTGGGAATTCTGACCAGGTACAAGCGAACAAAAAAACGCCGGCATGGAAACATGCCGGCGTTTTTTATTCAGCAACCCCGAAAGGCGTGCAGTCTGTTTTAGTGGCCGCCCTGAACCTGGGGCATATCCTGCGCCACGGCTACCGCCTTGCGATTGAAAATTCGCACCTTGCGGCTGATAAACTGCATCGCCTGCCTTGCGGCAGCGCGGGTATACTGGCGCCTGACCTCAGTACTGTTGTGGAGGATACTGGACGGCAGCGGTTTAACGGTTGCGATATGGTTCTGAGTCATAGCGCCTTCCTCCTTCATCTGGTGGATTGTTAGCGATCTATCTTTAATTTACGTTCAATTCTAAGGATTCTTTTTTGCAGCTTGAATACGTTAAAATCCGTACCCTTGTTGCAAATATGCAGTGATTATGGACTGGGATTATCTTCGATATATAAGGGCCCTTGCAATAGGCGGAACGCTTGCAAAAGCCGGTGATATTCTGGGTGTTCACCAAACGACTGTTTTACGGCGACTTGATCAGATGGAAGAGTCGCTGGGGGTGCAATTTTTTGAGCGTAACCAGAGCGGATTGCAGCTCACCCCCGTGGGAGAAATGGCCTTTCGGGAGGCTGAACGGCTGGCTACCGATATGGAAAACCTTGAGCGCAAACTGGTGGGGGATGATTCCGCACCGGTTGGCAAGGTTCGTGTGGCCGCTGAAGACGTGATGATGAATGAACTGCTCAGCCCGATTCTGGCCGAGATGGTGCGCACCTATCCCGAGATTGAGCTGGAAGTTCTCACCGATAACGATGTGGCTAATCTCAGCCACCGGGAAGCCGACCTTACCCTTCGGCCGGAGAACAAGCCCCAGGCAACGCTGGAGGGTGAACGGATTGCCGCAATCGAATCCGCGGTCTATGGCGCAGCAAAATACTGCCGCCGGCACCGGAACATGGATATTGAGAATCAGCCGGAAGGCTGTACCTGGATACTGCCAGACGAATCCTTCAGCCACCTGGCAACGGGGCGCTGGTACCGCAAACAGCTGAAAAATGTCACGTCGGTGATTCGCTGCAATAGCCTGCAGTCCATGCATGCCCTTGCCCGGGCCGGGGCAGGCCTGGCGGTGCTGCCCTGTTACCTGGGCGACGCCACCAGGGAATTGCGGCGGCTGTCCGATCCTCTGGAGGGCGAAAGCATCGACCTCTGGCTCCATGTAAACCAGGATACCCAGCAGATGGCCCGGGTCAGAATGGTCATGGAGTTTCTGGTAGAGCGCTTGCAGGGTCTGGAGTCGGTGATCGAGATTTCGGGAGCCCTGTAGCTCAGTCTTCAGCCGAGCAGAACGGCCAGAACTGGTACCAGCGCCAGCACTGGAACTCCGCTTCGCACTGCTGCAACTGGTTGTGGTAGCGGTAAGCCCTGGCCCGGACCCGGCTGGCCAGGGCCTGAAGCTGCGGCTTGCGGTCGAAGGAGCGCCGGGCATAGCCGGTTCTGCCTTCATGGTAGGCCAGGTACAGTTCCCTCGGGGCGGTATAGGGGATACCCAGTTGCTGGTGGCTCAGGCGGTTATACCAGCCGACGAAATCCAGGGCATACTGCATATCGCTGCGCACCGTCAGCCAGTCACCATCGTTTGCTGCCAGGTATTCCTGCCAGGCTGGATCAAGGGCCTGGGCGTATCCGAAGGCTGTGGTTGGTCTTGCCCACGGAATCAGACCCCATAGCCGGGTACGCGGTGGTCTGGCATGGCTTCGAAACGATGATTCGTAATAGACAAAGGCCATCTGGGTGGCAATGGGGGTTCCCCAACGTTGTTGTGACGCGCTGGCATAGTCGTACCAGACCGGATGCTCCCGGAAAATGTCGCAAAGATTTTCCGGTCTCGCCGGGGGATCCGGAGCCAGCAGGCTGAAGCGGAGCGTGGCCCAGATCCCGATCAGTAAGCCGGCCACCGGTGGCCCATACCATTTGGCCAGGCGAAGCCAGCGTGCTTTTTCAGCCTTATGGCGGCCCTTTTTCTTTCGGCCTGACCTGTTGCGTATTCCTACCAAACTGTCATCTCCTGAACCCCTGGATTGCTTGCTGCCAGCCTTGGGCCCATGGCATAAGAGAGTCATTGCATTAGCCAGGATGATAGGTAAATGAAGCGATTGGCCCTAGTTAAACCTGTTTTAGTCGTTGCCATGCTTGGCGTGGGCTCAGCTCAGGCGGCCCCGGATGCCGCCAGTGTGCTCGAAGCCTCCCCGATTGACGACATTGTTGAGCAATACCCGGCGATGCTAAGCCAGGGTATTCGGGAAGGGCTGAAACAACGCGGCCAGGTGCCGCCCATGGTGGCGGATACCGTTGGCTATGTCGTGAGCAGCAGTTTCAGCGCCGACAAAATTGAGCAGCAGATCATTACCGATCTGCAAGCACAGCTCACGGACGAACAGCTTCAGGCGGTAAGTGAGTGGTACCAGACACCCGTCGCCCGGAAAATTTCGAGCGCAGAGATTGCCGCCTCGGCGCCGGAAGCCTGGCCGCAGATTCAGGCCAGCGCGCCGGAATTGAATCGAAAGTACAAAGGCACTCCCAAAGCCGAGATGTTCGATCGATTCGACCGGGCCGCCCGGGCAACCGAAAGCGCGGTGGATACCACCATTGCTGTTCAGTTGGGTTTGGCCACTGCCATGTCGGCGCTCAGCAGCGAATCAATGCATTATGAGCAATTGGAGCGCCGTATCGAAAACCAGCGAGGAATGCTTCGGGGTGTGGTTGGCCAGCAGGTCTACGACAGCTATCTTTATACCTACGACAAGATCAGCGCTCAGGAGCTGGCATTGTACCTGGACTTCCTCGAAAGCCCCGCCGGTAAGCAGTTTTCTCAGGTTGTGACCAGCAGTATTCAGCAGGCGATCATGGAGCCGGTGGAAAGCATCGGACGGCAGATATCGAGGTTCATGGCACCGCCGGCAGGATCGGAGTAGGACGCACCCCGGCCGGCGTCGGAGATATTCCGAACACCGGCCGGGCCAATCATCGGATCAGCTGCGGCTGGTGACTTCCAGCAGGTGGTAGCCAAACTGGGTCTTGATGGGGCCGATCACAGTATTGAGCTCGCTGTTGAAAACGGCTTTGTCGAACTCCGGAACCATCTGGCCCGGCCCGAAAGAACCCAGGTCGCCGCCGTTACGGCCAGAAGGGCAGGACGAGTGCTGCTTGGCGACTTCTGCGAAATCCTGGCCACCTTCGATGGCTTTCTTCAGTTCCTCACACTTGGCTTCACTGTCTACCAGAATGTGGCGTGCGGTTGCTTGTGCCATGATCAATTTCCTGTCGTTGGGTGAATGGAACACAGACCGGAATGCTGCCCGCAGCGGCGCCCTGAGGCAAGTGGTTTTTGTCCGTGTTTCTGCGGCCTCACAGTCTCTGGTGCAAACCTGTACAATGCCGGCTTTCTTTTCGCCGGCGCTCGTCGGCCTCTACTTCGACAGGTTTGTTTCTTGATCTCCACCGCCAATCTCACCATGCAGTTCGGGGCGCGGCCCCTGTTTGAAAATGTGTCGGCCAAATTCGGCAACGGCAACCGTTACGGCCTGATCGGGGCGAATGGTTGCGGTAAATCCACCCTGATGAAAATTCTGGGTGGTGATCTGGAGCCATCGGCGGGCCAGGTCATGCTGGAACCGAATACCCGGCTGGGTAAGCTCCGTCAGGATCAGTTTGCCTATGAACAGTGCTCAGTGATGGACACTGTGATTATGGGCCACGAAGAACTCTGGAATGTGAAAAAAGAGCGGGACCGCATTTATTCGCTGCCAGAGATGAGTGAGGAAGACGGTATGGCCGTGGCAGACCTGGAAGTGCAGTTTGCCGAAATGGATGGCTACACCGCGGAATCCCGAGCCGGTGAGTTGCTGCTGGGCCTGGATATCCCGCTGGAGCAGCACAACGGCCCCATGAGTGCTCTGGCGCCGGGCTGGAAACTGCGTGTGCTGCTGGCACAGGCTCTGTTTTCTGACCCGGACGTACTGTTGCTGGATGAGCCCACCAACCACCTGGACATCAACACCATCCGCTGGCTGGAAAACATTCTGGTGGCCCGCAACAGCACCATGATCATCATCTCTCACGACCGTCACTTTCTGAACAGTGTATGTACCCACATGGCGGACCTGGATTATGGTGAGCTGCGCCTGTTCCCCGGCAACTACGACGAATACATGACCGCCGCCACCCAGGCCCGAGAGCGCATGCTGGCGGACAACGCCAAGAAAAAAGCCCAGATTGCGGAATTGCAGCAGTTCGTCAGCCGCTTCTCCGCCAACGCCTCCAAGGCCAAACAGGCCACCTCTCGCGCCCGTCAGATCGACAAGATCCAGTTGGAAGAGGTGAAGCCCTCAAGCCGCGTGAGTCCCTTTATCCGCTTCGAGCAGGGCAAGAAGCTGCATCGTCAGGCCGTGACTCTGAAAGGTCTGACCAAGGGCTTCGATGAAGGCCCCTTGTTCAAAAACCTGGATCTGCAGATTGAGGCGGGAGAACGCGTGGCTGTTATTGGCCCGAACGGGATTGGTAAAACCACACTCCTGCAATGCCTGGCTGGCGCTTATGAGCCAGATTCCGGCGAGGTGAAGTGGACCGACAGTGCCGAGGTTGGATATTTCGCCCAGGACCACACCGCGGATTTTGCCCGCGACGAGACCCTCACCGACTGGATGGCGCAATGGACCACCGGCGGCGAACAATTAGTGCGCGGTACGCTGGGGCGGATGCTGTTTTCCGGTGATGATATTGGCAAGTCTGTAAAGGTAATCTCGGGGGGTGAGCAGGGCCGCATGCTGTTCGGCAAACTGATCCTTCAGAAACCGAATGTGATGCTGATGGACGAGCCCACCAACCACCTGGATATGGAGTCTATCGAGGCTTTGAACCTGGCGCTGGAGAACTATCCGGGAACGCTGATTTTCGTAAGCCATGATCGCGAGTTTGTCTCCTCGCTGGCGACGCGGATTATTGAGCTCACAGCTGATGGGGTGACTGACTTCAGTGGCTCCTATGACGATTATCTTCGGAGCCAGGGCTACCTATGAATGAACCACAGGTTGTAAGCGCCACCCGGCAATGGGTTGAAGAAGTGGTGGTTGGTTACAACCTCTGCCCCTTCGCCAGGCGCGAGTTGGTCAAGAACCGCGTGCGTTTTGTCGTCAGCGAGGCGGAGAACGAGGATGAGCTGCTACAGGCGTTGCAGTCAGAGTTGCAGCGCCTGGAAGACGAGCCGGACGTCGAAACCACGTTGTTGATCCATCCTGGTGTGTTGCAGGATTTTCTCGCTTACAACGAATTTCTCGATGCCGCGGATGCCTTGCTGAGCTATCTGGAGCTGGAAGGTGTCTTTCAGGTTGCCAGTTTCCATCCGGACTATCAGTTCGCCGGCACCGATGCAGAGGCCGCGGAAAACTACACCAATCGATCACCGTACCCCATGCTGCACCTGTTGCGGGAGGCGAGTCTGGAAGCGGCTATTGATCACTATCCGGACGTAGATGGTATTCCCGACCGGAATATTGCGTTGATGAATGAGCTCGGTGTGGAGAAGATGCGTACTATTCTGAAACGGTGCACTGACGCCGAAACCTGACATTCCGAGCCTCTGAGTTGTAACGGAAATGACTGAGCATCGAACCCGTCCATTCAGTTCCAGCCAGCGCTTGCCCGAGCTGGAAACGCCGCCAGTGATGCATAACCCGAAGGAAGCCGGGGCGTTGCTGGCGGAGTTTATCCAGCAACATCCAAGATTGATGATTCTCACCGGAGCCGGCGTGAGCACGGATTCCGGTATTCCGGATTATCGTGATGGCGATGGTGCCTGGAAGCGTAAGCAACCGGTGCAGCATAAGGCGTTCATGGAGGACTTCCTCACCCGCCAGCGATACTGGGCGCGCAGTCTGATTGGCTGGCCGGTCATGCGTAATGCCGCGCCTAACCCGTCCCATCACTACATTTCGGATCTGGAACTGCTCAACCACAGCAGCCTGGTGGTTACCCAGAACGTGGATCGTCTTCACCAGAAGGCGGGCACCCGGGCGGTGACGGATCTACACGGGCGGGCGGACGAAGTCGTGTGTATGGGCTGCGGCTATCGTTGCCCCCGGGATGAGGTACATGACCGTTGCGCCGAGCTCAATCCCGGATTTCGGAAGTACACAGCGGAGACGGCACCGGATGGGGATGCCGATCTGGATGTGGATTTTTCCGAGTTCCGACCGGTGGACTGCCCCAGATGCGCCGGTATCCTGAAACCGGATGTAGTGTTCTTCGGGGATTATGTGCCAAAGGACAGGGTGTACTCTGCGCTTGATGTACTCAAGGCGAGCGATGGCCTGTTGGTGATTGGTTCGTCGTTGATGGTGTATTCCGGCTTCCGTTTCTGCCGCTACGCCAGCGAGTGGAAAAAGCCCATTGCCACCCTGAATCTGGGGCGGACCCGGGCTGAGGATCTGGTGGATCTGAAACTGAACGCGAGGATCGGGGAGACCCTGAAGGCCTCCCTCGATCAGTTGTGAGCGTTATTTACATCAGGTTGTAGATGAACACCACGCCCACCGCAATCGGGGTGATGAAGCGCACGGTGACAAACCACAGGTTGAACGTACCCGGTGACAGGGCCAGCTCCTTCTCCATGGCCGGTTTCGACATTACCCAGCCGGCCATCAGCGCGACCAGTAGTCCACCCAGCGGCAGCAGGATGTTGGCGGTGAAGAAGTCCAGCAGGTCGAAGATGGTTTTCCCTTCCAGCATCGGGATGAAGCCCAGTGGTGCGAAATCCGCCCACAGGTTCAGCGACAGAATAGAGGCAATACCCAGAGCCCAGCACACCACACCGGCACCCAGCGTACTGACGGTGCGGTTCATGCCCTTTTGTTCTTCCAGCCATTCAACGATCGGTTCCAGCAGGGAAATGCCAGAGGTCCAGGCGGCGAAAATCAGAAGTACAAAGAACAGGGTGCCGAACAGTGAGCCCATGGGCATCTGACCGAAGGCCAGGGGCAGGGTCTGGAAAATCAGGCCAGGGCCAGCACCGGGCTCGAGGCCGTTGGCAAAGACAATCGGGAAAATGGCGAGGCCGGCCAGCAGGGCGACACCGGTATCAATCACCGAGACGGTAATGGAGGTTTTGGCGATGGAAATCTTCTTGGGCAGGTAGGAGCCATAAGCCATCATCACCGCCATACCCAGGCTCAGAGTAAAGAATGCGTGTCCCAGTGCCACCAGTACGCCAGAGGTGGTGAGCTTGGAGAAGTCCGGCTGGAACAGGAAGGCTGCCGCCTGGCCAAAGTGGCCGGTGGTCATGGCGTAGCCGACCACAATCAGTAGCAGTACAAACAGTGCCGGCATCAGAATGCTGACGGCCCGCTCCAGGCCGGAGCGCACACCTTTCGCCACCACCAGCATCACCAGGGCCATGAACACCGTGTGCCACAGCAACAGGGTGCCGGGATTGCTCAGCAGGCCGGAGAAAATCGCACCCACGGCATCTGCGGTCTGGCCGGAGAGCTGGCCGCTGGCGGTGGTGCCAACGTAGGAAATGGCCCAGCCACCAATCACCGAGTAAAACGACAGAATCAGGAAGCCTGCAAGAATGCCCACGGCACCGACCAGTTTCCAGGCCGGGTTCAGTCCGTCCCGCTGGGCAATGGCCTTGATGCTGTTAACCGGGCTGTGGCCACCACGACGGCCGATCATCACCTCGGCCATCATGATGGGAATACCGATGATGGCGATACACAGCAGGTACACCAACACAAAAGCGCCACCGCCGTTTTCGCCGGTTACGTAGGGGAATTTCCAGATGTTTCCGAGGCCCACAGCGGAACCAGTGGCCGCGAGGATGAACGCGAGCCGTGATGACCAGAGCCCGCGCTGGGCATTGGAGCCCTCAAGGCTGCCGGAATAGGCAGCAGAACCGGATGATGAGACAGACATGGTTTTCTCCCGAAGGTCTTGTTGTTGTTACTGGGGTTAAAAATGGAGCCGCAGAGACTGCGGCTCCCAAGGGGAAGCACCGGTGTCAGGTTATCCGGTGCGAGACAGCCGCTGGGGCGCCAGCCCAGCACCCGCGGCATGCTTGGTGAACCGCTCTTCAGCCAGTTCATTGGCGATTTCACCGGTAGGGAGCCCGGTGCGGTCAGAACGGTTAAAAATTTCGGTCAGGGTGTCGCCGATGGTTTCCACATGGGCGCGCACTTTTTCCGGGGATGCCCCTGTGCGTTCGTAGAACACATCAATGATGCCGCCGGCGTTAATCGCGAAGTCCGGAGCGTACAGAATGCCCCGCTGTTTCAGTGCCGCGTCGTGTTCCGGGCGATCCAGCAGATTATTGGCCGCCCCTGCGACGATACCGGCGCGAATGGCAGGAATACTGCGGTCGTTCAGGACGGCGCCCATGGCGCAGGGTGCGATAACATCCACGGGCAGAGTCAGTATGTCTTCCGCCGAGGCGGCGTGTGCACCGAGCTGGTCGACAGCTCGCTGCATGTTGTCGGTGTGAATATCGTTCACCCAGAGTTCAGCGCCAGCGTCTTTCAGGTGTTGGGCCAGACGGAACCCGACATTACCGATGCCCTGGATGGCTACTTTCAGGCCGGTAAGGTCGTCGCTGCCGAGCCGGTGTTTTACTGCTGCTCTGAGGCCAACAAAGGTGCCGTAAGCGGTGACAGGAGAGGGATCCCCGTTACTGGGGGTGCCGTCGAATCCGGTACGGTAGGCAACGCCGGCCACATGGCGGGTATGGCGCCCCATCACTTTCAGATCCGGCACGCTGGTGCCGGAGTCTTCGGCCGCAATGTAATGGCCTCCCAGGCTTTCCAGGTGCTTGCCCATAGCCTCCAGCAGGGCTTGTGTTTTGTGCTTGCGCGGATCGCCAATAATCACGGATTTGCCGCCACCGAGGTCCAGATTGGCCAGGGCCGATTTGTAGGTCATTCCCCTGGACAGGCGAAGCACATCTCGCAGCGCTTCTTCATCACTGGCGTAAGGAAACATTCGGCAACCGCCTAAAGCGGGGCCGCGAGAGGTGTTGTGAATAGCGACGATGGCTTTGAGGCCGGTTTCGGCATCGCAGAAAAACGACAGGTGTTCGTGGTGATCGAACTCCGGATGGCTGAACAGCATGTTGAAATCCTCTCCCGCACAGCCGGATCCCGGCGGCAGGTTCTGTCTTGTTTTTGTCGGTCTGGCTTGTGGCCAGGGTGTCGATTTCAGGTGTCCTCCCGAAGGATTGGTCGGGTTGCCCTTTTGGGGCCGGACGAAATTCAAGCTAATGCAAGTTTACGTGAACGTCAACCTTGGCGGCCGGCGGAATTGTGAACTTGTTTGATTTAATCATCTAACTGCCTGAGCACTGGTAAGAAAAAAAACGCTTAATAGTGGTTTCTACCTATACGCGTTTTGCACTATCCGGCTTAGCTTCTTCAGATGTCTGTCGCCTCCTATCCTTATCAGTTTGATTCGCGGAAAGTCCGTTCCGAGTTCTTCCGCCTGCTCCCCATCTCATTCTTTGTGGTGGCGTTTGGTGCTGCCTTTGGTCTGGCCGCCATTCAGGAAGGGTTGACGCCGCTGCAGTCTATCCTGATGAGCACGACCGTGTTTGCTGGCGCTTCGCAGTTTGCGGCGGTGGATATCTGGGGCGCCGATGTCTCGGTTCTGCCTTTGATCGCCGTGGTTTTTGCCATCAATTCCAGGCACCTGCTGATGGGCGCCTCGCTATACCCGATGCTCAGGGAAGTCTCTCCCGGGCGGCGTTATGCGCTCTTGCTATTGCTGACCGATGCCAACTGGGCGGTCTCGGCCCAGGATTACCAGAATGGCAGGCGCAATCTGGAAGTGATTATCGGGGGTGGCCTGGTTCTGTGGCTGGCCTGGATTGTTGGTACAGCCCTGGGTGTCTACTTCGGCGGTTTGTTACAGAACCCCAAAGCCTTCGGGCTGGATATGGTGCTGGGTTGCTTCCTGCTGGCCATGGCACTGGGTGGCAATAAATCCCCGCGGGTGCTGGTCGCCTGGTGCGTTTCCGGCGCAGCCTCCCTTGCCGCCTGGAAATGGCTACCGCCCAATATGCACGTGGTGGTTGGCGCAATCGCTGGTGGTCTGGTCGGTTTGTTCTGGCTGGAACACAAAACCGAGGTGGCGGATAGCCAGCGGGAGGTGTCTGGTGACCATTGAAACTACCACCCTCGGTGTGCTGGCGCTGATCACTATCATGACAGTGGTGACACTGATTACCCGTTTTGGCGGCGTGTTCGTGATGTCGTTTGTGCGCATCAATCCGAGGGTAGAGAGTTTTATCAATACCATGGCCAGCTCGGTGCTGATCGCCATCATTGTACCCATGGCGGTGGGTGGCGATCTGGGTGCGCTGGCAGCACTGGTAGCCACGGCGGTTTCCATGCTTGTGCTCCACAAGCCGCTTCCCGCTATCGCTATTGGCTTGCTGGCCGCTGCGACGGTTCGTTATTTGCTCTGATGTCGTCGGTGGGTGTGGTTGAAATCTGCTCAAGTTTTCGGTGATGGTGCCGTTAAGTGACCCAGTGTCACTGAGGTACCACTCCATGATTGCATCCAGCCAGATTTCGCTGTTTCAGGACAGCAGCCGCCAGGTCTCGGCGTTTGACAGTTCCCAACTGAGAATCCGCCAGTCTGCCGCCCCGGAACCGCAGGGGCAGACCAATCGGGGCACCGAAGTGTCGCTGATCCGACAGGCGGCGTATCGCTACAGCAGCCAGGAGCAGATGGCCTTTTCCAGCACCAGTGAGGTGACCGGGTCCAACCGAGCGGCCACCTTCACCAGTTCGGAACTGGTCGAAAAGTCTTCAGAGCTGTTCCTGATGGGGCAGCAGGCGCTGACGGTCGGCCGAGCCGCCCTGGGGGGTGAAGCAGCCGCGGAATCGCCGAAGAGTCTGTCGGTATCTGCCGGTCGCTATATGTTCTACTCCGAAAGTGAAACCCGAAGCTTCGCGTCGACTGGTAGTATTACCCTCGACAATGGTGAAACCATCGACTTTACCCTGTCGCTCAGGCAGTCCCAGTCGCGTAGCTATGAATATTCCGAGCTGATCCAGATTCAGGAGCGTCCCCTGACTGATCCGCTGGTGATCAACTTCGGTGCTTCTACCGCGAGACTGACCGACACCCTGTTTGAATTCGACATGACGGGCAACGGCGAGACTGCGCAGTTCGCCTCTCTGGGCGCGGGCAGCGGATATCTGGTTTTTGACCGCAATGGTAACGGTAAAGTGGACGATGGCAGCGAATTGTTCGGCCCGGAAAGTGGAGCTGGCTTCAGCGAGCTGGCTGCGTTTGATGACGATGGTAACCGCTGGATAGATGCTAACGATGAAATATTTCAGTCCCTGTCGGTGTGGGTACAGACGCCTGATGGCCGCCAGGATCTGCGCCCGCTGGCGGAGGTTGGGGTCCAGGCACTGTATGTCGACAGCGTGGACGACCGCTTCACCCTGACCAATCCTCAGGGCGTGCCCCTGGGGCAGATCAAGGCCTCTGGTATTTACCTGACCACTGACGGTGAAGTTCGGACTCTGGAAGAGCTGGACCTGGCGGAACAGAACACCGAATCGGCCCCGGCGGTGGAAACCGTTCTTGGGGTTCGTAACGCTGAACCCGAGATGAGCGGCGCAGCTTCTGCACGAGAGGAAGCGATCCGCAATGCCATAGAAAAACTGAACGAAATTCGTGAGAAGCAGCAGGCGTTTATTGAGGCTTCAAAAGAGCAGGGCGAAGAAAAGTCCCCGCTGGATGGTTATCTGAAGATCATTGATGAATTGCGGCTGGAGTTGCTGAACAGCCAGGATGAGAAGAAGCAGGCAGCCAGTCGGTATCTGGAATTCGCCAAGCTTTGACTTTGGGACAGTGCAGCTCAGGGGTGGGGGTGGTCTCCCAAAAATGTCGGAGGCCATGGATGGCCGGAGAGAAGCGCACATGGATGTGCTTGTAGCGGTTTTTGGGAGACCACCCCCACCCCTGAGCGTCTAGCGAGCTGGTTGCTCGTGCATGGGGTTTGTGTCAAGCAAGGCCAGCTCGCCGAGTCCCGGTAATTTGATCCCCAGCGCCATGGGATTGATACCCAGCGACAACCCCAGAATATTCACTTCCAGACCCTCTCGAACCCCGGCCAACACACCGAAATACCCACCCAGGGATAGTTGATAGCCCGCGCCACCCGGGCTTGGGGCGATCAGCCGGTCACCCAGGTAGTCCTTGCCGATGGCGTGGCTGGGCAGGGCTACGTCGAAATCCGGCGTTTCCCGTATCACCCAGGCTACGAAGGTGTTGCTGTTTGGCCCCGGCCAGGCTTCGTATTGGGTGGGGTAGGGATAATTTTCCACTGCCTGGTAGATCTGCGGAATCAAGGCCGCGGCTTTCTCTCCCCGAATATCTGCATACAGTTCCGGCCTGGCGCCGTACCAGTGTCTGTCCGGGTCGCCGGGGCGGGAATTGACCACGTAGGTGCGCCAGCCGGTGACCTCGTGCACCTGATAATAATCAGCGCCCTGTTCTTTGGTCGCAATCCAGGTATGTACCGCAAAGTAGCCTCGCCAGCTCCAGGCGCGTGCGCCATAGACCTGAACAATGGCTTCCTCCACCTGTTCCGGTCGGGGCGCTATACCGGCGCTTTCCCGGCTGGCGGTACGCCAGCTCTCCGCAACCTCAAGGCTGCTGCTGGCGGCCAACAGAAGGGGGCCGCCCAGGAGCAACAGCAGGGCGCCAAGCAGGCCCGCGGCGTATTTGAGAAGTCGGCTCATTTACAGGACCGGTTCGAGTATTTGCAGCATGCTACAGGCAAGATGATACGCCTTTTGACGGTCAATGGATGAAGCAGGTTAAAGAATGGTAGTTTGCCCAAGCTCGCGCTGGCTTCTAGGCTCAAGGTGTGAATATTCCTGAGTCAGGAGGCTGTCATGTCTGATCACCATGTCTACAAAAAAGTGGAAATCGTAGGCTCATCAAAGACAAGCATTGAAGATGCCATTCAGAACGCGCTGGATGAGTGTGGGAGAAGTGTTCGCAATATGGAGTGGTTCGAGGTAACGGAAACCCGTGGCCACATTGTCGACGGAAAGGTCGGTCATTATCAGGTGGGCCTGAAAATCGGTTTCCGGATTGCGGATAGTTAAGCAAGCTTAACCGCTTCTTATGGCGCGGTGCCGGATGGTGGTCACCAGGTGATTCAAAAGCTCCCGCGCCTCGCCCTCATGCAGGCTGTGAAACTTGTCGTGCAGGACTCTCCGATCGTGATCGGAAGCGCCGTGCCGGACTTCCTTCACCAGGTCCAGGTACTGGCAGGCGGCGAGGTGGGCCTTGATTTCCACGTCAATGAGCCGGGTGAGCAGTTCATCCACCGTTTCGTGACAGAAGGGGCGGTGCTGGTTCAGGTGATTTCGGGCGTCCAGCGCAGCGTTTCTGGCCTCCAGACGTAAGTCGTTGGCGGATTCACCGGTTTCGACAGTTCGCAGAAACTGCCCCAGGCGTTCGTGCAGAAGCCAGATGGCCGGCCAGGTCTTCTGGTAGGCTTCCATTTCCGTTTGGTAACGGGCTTGGTCCAGTGAGGAATGGCTGGTCGACGGGCTATGATCTGAGCGGTTGAACTGGCTGACCCGGATGTCATCCATTTCACGCCAGAGGGTGTCCGACCTTTCCCTCAATGCGCTGAGCTGGCTCTGGTTTTTGTTCCGTAACCGGGATGCCAGTATCAGGCTGAGAAGCGCCAGCACAAAGGCACCCAATGCCACCATCAGGGGTGGATCAAATGAGGTGAGTATGCTTGCTGGCAGACCGGTATCCATTGCCGTTCACCTGATTGAAGTCCGTCCTGGTCAATCAGTATACAGACTATTGCGGTGTTTGTTGTTTAAACGGCAGTAAGGTTTCCGCCTCTGCAAAATACCCTTGTACCTGCTCTGCTTCTTCCCGGGTGAAGTCGACAATGGCGTCCCGGAATCCGGGGTGCTGTATACCGTGCCAGGAATGGGTGATCACCGGTTCAAACCCCCGAACCAGTTTATGTTCGCCCTGGGCGCCGGCATCAAAATGTGTCAGCCCAAGCGCCAGCGCCAGCTCGATTCCCTGATAGTAACAGGTCTCGAAATGGAGGTGATTGTACTCGTCCAGACAGCCCCAGTACCGGCCGTAAAGCGTGTTTTGCCCCGACAGAAACAGGGCCCCGGCGATCATTTCGCCCTGTTTGATCGCCATGATCACGTGCATATGCTCGGGTAGCTGCCCTCTCAGTAACGCGAAAAACTGTTTGTTCAGGTATGGTCTCTGGCCCCGTTTCAGATAGGTGGCCTGGTAGAACACATAGAAGGTCGCAAGAACCTGGTCTGAAATATCCTTGCCATGGAAGCGGGCAAAGGTGATGCCCTGTTCCGTCACTTGCCGGCGTTCCTTGCGAATGGATTTGCGTTTGCGGGAATTCAATGCCGCCAGATAATCGTCGAAGCTGTGGTAGTTGTGGTTGTGCCAGTGGAATTGGCAGCCGATGCGATGCAGTTCATCGTCATGCGCCAGCAGTTGCTGGTCTTCGGCGTTGGGAAACAGCAGGTGCCAGGAGTGTGCCCCCAGGTGGTGTGTCAGGGTATCCAGCAAGTCGTGCAGGCGTTCGGGTGTCAGCTGTCGCCGCGCCCCGGCGTCCAGCAGCAGCCGTGGTCCGGCAGACGGAGTGAACGGGATGGCGAGCAACAGCTTTGGATAATAGGGCAGGCGGTATCGCTGGTAGGCCTCGGCCCAGGACCAGTCGAACACATATTCACCCATGGAGTGGGTTTTCAGGTAGGCGGGTGCCAGGCCTGTAAGCCGGCCTTCGTGTTTGAATACCAGGTGGCTGGGTGTCCAGCCCGTTTCGGGGCAGGTACAGCCGCTTTCTTCCAGTGCCTGAAAGAATTCGTATCGAAGAAACGGGTTGGAGACCCCGGCCAGTCGTTGCCAGTCCGATTTCGGGATGTCGGCAATACTGGCTCGGGTCTCCAGAGTGAGTTCGCGTGGCGCGTTTTCTGACATGGTTGGTTTCAGGTCGTTGACGAATACCTTCTACCATACGCCAGAACCCGCCATTTGATCACTCCTTGTCTTGCTTCCCACTGTTGCTACAGCGTTGCTGCATTTTTTCCTGCCACTGATTCATGCGTTTTTCCTGTTTGATCTGTCTTTCCTGGTGGATCTCCGCCCAGATCTGGCGCTGCTCCTCATTCAGTTTCAGGCGATCGGCCATTTCTGCCCGGTACGTTTCCCTCTCGGCCTGGCGCTCTTCACGGTTAAAGGGGCCTTTGCCTTCACGGAAGTTCTCGCACAGTTCCTGTTTGTCCCACTTGCCGTTCTGGTGGTGTTTGCCGTGCCGTTCCGCGAGAACAGCCGGACTGGCGGCCATCAGACTTGCCATCAGTACACCGGCGGTTAACAGGGTGGTTTTTGCTTTCATGGGTCTTTCCTCGTCGTTGTTCACAATGGATGATGGCCATGCTACGCCGGCGCAACGTCAGATGGTGTCAGGGCTACGTAAAGGTTCGGTAAAGGCCGGGAGACCGCCCGCAGCGCTGCAGGATGGCCATGCTAGACTGTGACCGGCACATCCCAGAGAGAAGACGATGCAGAACCGGGTACTGTTGATTGAAGATGACGATGAGTTACGGGAGCTGCTGGCCCGCTACCTTGCCAGCCAGGGCTTCAGTGTGCGTGAGGCCGCCAATGGTCGTGATGGACTGGCTCTCGCTCTGGGCCAGGATTGTGACATTGTGGTGCTCGATATCATGCTGCCTGATATCAATGGTCTGGATGTTCTGAGGGAACTTCGGGGCAAGACGCACCTACCCGTGATCCTGTTGACGGCCCGTGGCGATGAAACCGACCGAATCGTCGGCTTTGAAGTGGGCGCCGATGATTACATTCCCAAGCCCTGCAATCCCAGAGAGCTGGTGGCGCGGCTTCAGGCCCTGCTTCGTCGTATCGCCTGGGATCAGAAAACCGAGGTGGACGCCAGCCGGACTTATGGTGACTTGCGGGTGGAGCCCGGTCAGCGCCGCATCTACCAGAATGACGCGCCCCTGGAACTGACGGGCACCGAGTATGAAGTGCTTCAGGTGTTGCTGGCCCATGCCGGCAGCGTGGTCCGCAAGACCGATCTCATGCAGTGGGCGCTGGGGCGCCGCCTTGAGGCCTACGACCGCACTCTGGATATGCACATCAGCAATCTTCGCAAGAAACTGGGCAATGATGACCCACCCCGCATCGAGACGGTGCGAGGACTGGGATACAGCTACCGGATACCCACATGATGAAGCGTTTCATGTTTCCTCTGTTCTGGCGGATTTTTCTATCCATCTGGCTGGCCATGGCGGTAACCGTGGTGGCCAGCCACCTTGCCTCGCGTTATCTGTTGGACCGGGAACGGCAGGCGATTGAACGCCAGGTGGGTTTACAGGAACTGGCTCGCGAAGCTCTAGTCATTCGTGAACAGCGGGGTCGGGGGGATGCCTGGCGCTTTTTGCGTTCGGAAGGTGAACGCCTGGATTTGCACCTGATGCTGATCGAAAAGGAGCAGGGCCAGCATCGACTGCCCCGGGCGATTCGGGAACGCATCCAGTCTGGTTGGTACCCCCACAGGCCAGCTGTTCTGGATCTGCAGGAGGGCTATCAGCTAGTTGCCTGGCCCCGGATGGGCGGCGATGGTTGGCTGGACCCGAGAATGTTCCGGTTTGTGGAGATGGGGCTGGCGTTCCTGTTGATCTCCCTGGCCTGTTGGTGGATTGCGCGAATGGTCTCGCGGCCGTTGAGACACATGGAGGGAACCGCCCGGGCGATTGCCGGGGGGGATACTGGGCTGCGGGTTGCTGGTCGCATTGCCCGGCGCCGTGATGAAGTGGGCCAGTTGGCGACGGCATTTAACGGTATGACAGATCGGCTGTGCCAGCTGCTGGACCGTCAGAACCAGCTGTTGCGGGATATCTCCCATGATCTTCGTACTCCGCTGGCACGGCAGCGGGTGGCGATTGAGCTGGCTTCGGATAGCGGCGCCGATGAGGCATTGATGACCAGTATTCTGCGCCAGAACGAGCGGCTGGAAACCATGACCGGCCAGATTCTGACCCTGTACCGGGTGTCCGAGAACGGGGGAGATATGCAGCGGGAGCCGGTCAAGCCGATGGTTTTGGTCAACCATGTCCTTCAGGATGCCGCCGATTATGCTGAGCACCAGCGCGTGGACTGCAAACTGGTGGCCTCGGAGGAGAGCAAAGCGGTGTCTGTGCTCGGTGACAGCAGTTTATTGCAGCGTGCGTTTGATAACGTGCTGCAAAACGCCCTGGACCACACGCCACCGGGTAAATCGGTGAAGCTCTCTCTGTCCACGGACAATGAGAGAATCCGTTTGATCGTCGCTGATGAGGGACCGGGTGCTCCGGAAGACCTGCTACAACACTTGTTTGAGCCGTTTTTCCGGGCTGACAAATCCCGTGGTGGCAAAGGTTGGGGGCTGGGGCTCGCTATTGCCCGTGATATCATTCAGGCCCACGACGGGCACATCAGTGCCCGCAACCGGGACGAGGGTGGCCTGGAAGTGACCCTTGAGCTACCGGTCTTTGTCGGAGGCTGAGGAATCAGCGTTCGGGCTTTGATCCGGTGCGTTGTCACTGCCCGGTTTCAGCTTGCTGGCGGCAGAAAAATCAATGCCTTCCTGCAGCTCGTCCTCATCAAACCGGATGCCGCAGGCGGCCTTGCGTATCCGTGCAGGGGCCGCGGTCCCGGGTTGGGTCTGTTCGTTATCTTCGGTCGTCATAGGATCGCCCATGAGTAAGGATTACCCGATTCCTGCAGGATACCTTGAGCGGGAAACGGAAGTGAAGAAAAGCCGTTTTATTGCCCGAGTGTATCCCGTCAGTGACCGGGACGACGTACGAACATACGTTGACCAGGCCCACCGCGACTACCCCGATGCCCGTCATGTCTGCTGGGGGTATCAGATCGGCCGGCCCGGCTCTGCGGCCGAGGCTGCCATGAATGATGATGGTGAGCCTTCCGGAACCGCCGGCAAACCCATTCTGGGCGTGATTCAGCACAAGGATATGGGCGACGTACTGGTGATCGTTATCCGCTATTTTGGTGGTATCAAGCTTGGAGCCGGTGGCCTGGTTCGGGCCTATGCCGGCGCCGCTGAAAGTGTCTTGTCCGCCGTTGATCGCGTGGTGCAGCAGGCACGTGTGCAGGCAACGGTGCAGTTCGGGTTTGCCGATGAGCAACCGCTGCGGCACTGGTGCGACGGGCATGAAGGGCGTATCGACGCGATTTCCTATACTACGCGGGTGACAGCCAGCGTTTCCTTGCCTGTGGCTCAGCAACAGGACTTCAGCGCTTTTTGTGAGTCCCAGAAGATGGATTACCGTTTTGAAACCTGACTGACTGAGGCAGGCCGGTAGCCCTGGGCACGCGTATACTGGAGACATATGGGAACAACGGAGTTAAGCCTATGCGTATTATCATGATCGCTGCTTTGGCGTTGGCCATAACCGGCTGTGCCAGCAATGTGGTGACCGACTACAATCCAGCCACCGTTTTTGGCAATTACAGCAGTTGGGCCTTTGCCAGCAACGCCCAGGACTCTGGTTTCACCTCGCTGGATGACGCCCGGGTTCGGGACGCGGTAGAGCGCGAGCTGAACCGGAAGGCCATGAAAAAAGTGACGGAAACTGAAGCTGATCTTCTGATCAGCTGGCAGATTGTGGCCGAGGAACGGCTTGAGCAGGTAGGCGTTGGCCTGGGGTTCGGGTTCGGCCATGGCAACTTCGGCTGGGGCCTCTCATCGCCGCCACCAGTGCGAGAGGTAACCGAGGGCAAACTGGTGGTGAGAATGGTTGATCGGACCACCGAGGAAGTGGTCTGGCAAGCCGCGAGTCGACGCTATCTCAATGAAAACCAGTCGCCGGAAACCCGTCGGAAACTGATTGACGAGGTTGTCTCGGAAATGTTTTCCAAATACCCTCCGGGCCTGAACTGATTGCAGATAAAGGCGTAATCATGGGTATGAACAAGCGCAAGGGCGGCCTTGTGTTCTCCACGGACCAGGGGCGGATGTGCCCGGAGTGCCGTAACCCGGTGGATGACTGCACCTGCCGGGGAGCGCCGAGGCCGGCCGGAGACGGTGTTGTGCGCGTCAGCCGGGAGACAAAGGGGCGCAAAGGCAAGGGCGTGACCCTGGTGACCGGTATTCCGCTCGACGACAAAGAACTGAAAGCCTACGCCAAACAGCTAAAGGCCAAATGCGGTACAGGTGGTACAGTAAAAGACGGCGTGGTGGAGATACAGGGCGACCAGCGAGATATTCTGGTGCCGTTACTGGAGCAGAAAGGCTGGACCGTCAAGCGCGCGGGCGGCTAACGTTCTGAAACTACCACAGTTGATCAATCAGGGGAGGCAGGCATGCACATAGCGGTACTTGGGGCAGGCGTCGTTGGTATCACCACCGCGTGGTACCTGCAGAAACAGGGGCACCAGGTAACCGTGGTCGACCGACAGAACCAGTCAGGGCTGGAAACCAGCTACGCCAATGGCGGGCAGGTATCGGTGTCCCATGCCGAGCCGTGGGCCAATCCTTCGGCGCCCCTGAAAGTCGCAAAATGGCTTTTCCAGCCGGATGCCCCACTGTTGTTCCGGCCGCGGATGGATCTTTACCAGTGGCGCTGGGCGCTGTCGTTCCTGGCTCAGTGTACCTCTGCCAAAGCCGCCCATAATATCCGCCAGATGGTCAATCTCGGTACTTACAGCCGTTCATGCCTGCAGTCACTGCGAGACGAACTGAAGCTCGATTATGACCAGTTAGCCAAGGGCATTCTGCATTTCTACACCAACCCTGCCGAATTCGATGCGGCCCTGGAACCTTCCCGCATCATGCGTGATCTGGGCTGTGACCGTCAGGTTATCGATGCTGGTCGTGCGGTTGAGCTGGAGCCGGCCCTTGAGCCGATCCGTCATCGTATTGCCGGCGCGACTTACACCGCCGATGACGAAAGCGGCGATGCCAGAAAGTTCACCCAGGCTCTGGCTGAGAAATGTAAAGAAGCCGGGGTGGCTTTTGAATACGGCACGGAAGTGCTGGGTTTTGATCGCGCGGGTGACCGGATCCTTGGAGTGCTGGCGCTCAAGGACGGCAAACACCACACCCTTCGGGCGGACAGCTATGTGTTGAGCCTGGGGAGTTTCAGCGCGGTACTTGCCCGCCAGCTCGGGATGTTCCTGAATATCTATCCGGCCAAGGGCTACTCTATTACCGTGCCGGTGAAAAACGAAGAAGCGGCCTTTAACGTCAGCCTGACCGACGATGAATACAAGCTGGTTTACTCGCGCCTGGGCGACCGAATGCGTGTCGCTGGCACAGCAGAACTGAATGGTTACCGTCGCGACCTGAACTTTACCCGTTGTCGGGCGATTGTCCGTCGGGCTGCGGAAGTCATGCCCGAGGCTGGCTATTGGGATCAGGCCGAATTCTGGACCGGCTTGCGGCCGGCAACGCCATCCAATGTGCCCTACATCGGTAAAAGCCACTTCAGCAATCTGTACCTCAATACCGGTCATGGTACCCTGGGCTGGACCCACTCCTGTGGCTCGGCAGCCGCTCTGGCGGATATTGTTGCTGGGAAGGATCCTGAGGTGGACTTCACCTTCTCAGGCCTCTGAGCAGCCGACGATTCCGGTAGCACACAAATAAAAACGCCGGCGTCTGTTGCCAGGACGCCGGCGTTTTTGTTTCCCCCGGAGATTAGTCTTTCAACTGATCCCGAATCAGTTTTTTGTTGATCTTGCCGACGCTGGTTTTGGGAATGTCTTCCACAAAACGCATCTGCTCGGGAATCGCCCATTTATTGATGTCGCCGCTGTCGACAAACTGTTGCAGGTGCTGCTTGATATCCTGCTCCGAGATGGATTCTCCGGGCTTCAGGGTGATCAGGGCGTAGGGACGTTCCCCCCATTTCTCATCAGGCACACCTACCACCGCAGCCCCGGCAACGGCAGGGTGCTGGCTGATCATGTTCTCCAGGTCGAGCGACGACAGCCATTCGCCTCCGGTCTTGATCACATCCTTGATGCGGTCTTTGATGGTCAGCGTGTTGTCCGGCTCCATGGAGGCGACATCACCGGTGTGTAACCAGCCGCCTTCCCACAGTTCCTCGCCTTTGTCCGGTTGTTTGAAGTAACTCTGGGTCAACCAGGGGGCGCGAGCGACCACTTCACCCTTGGCTTCGCCATCATGGGCTACGGGGTTGCCGTCAGGATCGACAATTTCCAGTTCCACCATGGGCACGGCTTTACCGGTCTTCACCCGGATTGCGGTTTGCTGCTCCAGGGGCAGTTCAAGATCCGCCGGGGAGAGGTGCGTGGTGCTCAGCAGCGGGCAGGTTTCGGACATGCCGTAGCCGGTGAACATCTTGATGCCCAGTTTCGCCCCCGCATCGCACAGGCCTTTGGTCAGGGCGCTGCCACCGATGAGCACATGCCAGTTGCTCAGGTCCGCGGTCTTGATGGACTCGGTGGCCATCATCATCTGCATGATGGTGGGCACGCAGTGGGAGAAACTGACTTTGTGCTCCTTGAGCAGATCCACCAGCAACTCGGGTTCATAGCGACCGGGATAGACCTGCTTTATTCCCATCATGGTGGCCGCGTAGGGCACGCCCCAGGCGTGAACGTGGAACATGGGCGTGACCGGCATATACACCGACGATGAACGCAACAGCGGCATTTCGTCGAAATGGGAGATGCTGCCGGCCATGGAAAGCGTATGCAGTACCAGCTGGCGGTGGCTGAAATACACGCCTTTCGGGTTACCGGTGGTGCCGGTGGTGTAGAAAGTGGTGGCGACGCTGTTCTCGTCGAAATCGGGGAAGTCGAAGTGGTCGCTGGCCCCCGCGAGCAGGGCTTCGTACTCGCCGTGGGTGTCGAAAGAGGCGTTGCCCGGCTTGTCGCTGTCGGTTACCTGAATCCAGGTTTTGACGGTTTTGATCTCGTCTTTCACGCCCTCGATGATGGGCAGGAAGTCATCGTGCACCAGTACCGCGTCGTCTTCGGCGTGGTTCATGGTGTAAACGATCTGCTCCGGCGACAGGCGCACGTTGACCGTGTGCAGTATGGCGCCAATCATCGGAATCGCAAAGAAACACTCCAGGTACCGGGGGGTATCCCAATCCATCACAGCCACGGTATCGCCGGGTTTGATACCGGCATCTGTCAGGGCATTGGCAAGTCGATGGATGCGTTCGACAAGGTCCTTGTAGGTGTACTTGCTGCGATCGGCGTAAACGATTTCCTGGTCCGGGTTGTAGCGGGGGCCGGACATCAGTAACCGCTTGATCAGGAGCTGGTACTGGTGGGCATTGTCAGCCGGTTTGAGAATTCGGGGTTGAGCCATGTTGTTGTCCTCTTTCTCTGCTTATGTTTGTTGTCACGGTAAGAAAGACGGGCTGAGTGGGGCTTATCCGTAGGTACAGAGATAAGCAGTATCGGCATCCGTTTTTGCTTTGAAGCTTGCTTGCCCCGCTACCTCAAAGCTCTCGCCGGCGCCGAAGGTTTGCCAGTCTTGCTGGCCTGGCAGCAGCACGGTCAGTTCACCGCTGACGACCGTCATGGTTTCTTTTTCTGAGGTGCCGAATTCGTATTCCCCGGCACTGATAACACCGATTGTGGCAGGCAGTGTGCTGGACTGGAAAGCCACTGATTTTACCTTGCCATCGAAGTATTCATTGACTGTCAGCATGTCTGGTATTCCTTGAAATGGTTTGCAGCCTACTATACTGGAAATTCCTGTGCTGCCAATCACAAACTATTGGTTTGAGGTACCTTTTCCAGTTCGGGTTGGCTGCCCGTGCTTGAGCTCCTCGAGCCCGCTATTGAGTTTGTGGGTAACCGGGTCGTATCGTTCCTGCAGCTCATCCTTGATGGTGCCGGCCCAGAGTTTGGCGCCGGTGAAATAACCGGCCCGGCCTATGACATGAGCGGCGATCGGAGCTGTCAGAAAAATGAAGATAACAATGGCAACCGCCCGCGCGGCCACGGTACTGTCCCCGAAATAGAACGCCACGCCACCCATGGTCATCATGGCGCCCAGGGCACCGGCTTTGGTGGTGGCGTGCATGCGGGTGGGAAGGTCGGGCAACCTCAGAACGCCGATGGCGGCCAGTACCATGAAAGCAGCGCCCACCAGGAGCAGGACCGATACCAGTATTTCAATCATTCTTTACGCCTCCCCGCTCGACGAATCTGGCGAAGCCGATGGCTGCCAGAAAGGCAGTCAGAGCGATAACGATGGCAACATCCAGAAAACTGGCCACGCCGGTGTCAATCGCGTGCACTCCCACATAGCCGACCACGATGGAGGCGATCAGCTCCAGTGCGACCACCCGGTCCGGCAGGGATGGCCCCCGGGTGAGCCGAATGAAGGCGAAGAGCAACGCCAGTGACAGCATGAGATAGACAATATTGATCACCACATTCAGCATGACTGGCCTCCTAGCGTGTCACCTTCAGGATTCGGCGTTCGAGTTCTCTAAGGTCGTTTCTGAGTTGCTCTTCGTCGTGAAGAAACATGGCATGGATAAACAGCACCTTTCGATCATCAGAAACGTCCAGGCTCAGGGTCCCGGGTGTGAGAGAGATAACACTGCTGACAAAGAGAATTTCCATATCGGTCTCAGCCCGGAGCGGAAACGCGATCACCCCCGGCTTCAT
>ENA-ORCU01000111-ORCU01000111.1-marine-metagenome-genome-assembly--contig:-NODE-111-length-66629-cov-6.501623_pt1 | contig 66629 bp, 43 predicted proteins | sample MGYA00248631_ERZ508512 | MGnify/ENA primary metagenome ERZ508512 (study PRJEB26183, sample SAMN06268844) | marine metagenome | isolation source: Tt an P1 anaerobic enrichment on pine from sediment taken...
TATTAAAGCTGTTACAGACGACTCACGTTGAGGAAATAGCGCAATAATTGGTCCGATCTAAGTACGTATTACCTAAAGAATTAATAATCCCCGATTGCAACAAGTCGAAAGTATCGGTACGTATTTGCTTCCCCTATGCACAGACAGATGGGACCGATACGTTCCGCTTGTCGCATGTCTCGATCGAAAAGCCATCTCACGATTCGTGGGGTCCTGTCAGCACTGCAAGGATTCAGAATAACATTGAACTTTATGTCGACACATTAATCACCAAGCTGGAAACGGATTAAGAATGAGTACATCGACTATTTCTCGCACGAGAGCTCGCAGGGATCTATGGCTACTTTTTATGATATCCCTGCTTGTTCAGGTCCTTGCCATTGCCTATCTCCTCGCAACCGGCGGAATCCGCGAGAGTTCATTTCAAAGTCTGATAGGCCATACTCTTGTTCTATACTCCCCACCCCTCGGTATCATGCTCGGCGGACTGTTTGCAGAAAGGGCGGAATTGAAGGACAAAAAAGACACGCCTACAAATTCGTACTGGATCGCAATGGTGTCAGCTGCAGTCTGGAACTTCATCCTGCTTCTTATGACAGTTATCTATTTGGTGAAGGGCGGCACCCCGAATATGTTGATTGATTACCAGGAGACTATTTCTGAAATAAGCACGGTCCTGATCTCAGGATTTCTTTCATACTTCTACACACGAAAGTAAACATATCATAACGCATCGATATGCAGGGGATGATGCTTTGCTGCAAATTCGATTCTCCTCCTTCACGAATTCAGCACAATGCTGGAGACGTGCAGAGACATCATACTGTTGCCGCTCCCGAAGAAAAATGCAATAGCCGATCAGTCACTGAGGAGGTATCTCCAGCCATGCTTTGTGATATGCTTTACAAGCTTGACTGGCCGATAGTCTGATTTCCTTTCGTAGCGCTCCCGCACGCTCGGATGCAGGAACGTGCCGGGGGCGATCGGACGCTCGTGCTTGCCGAGCACCTTGAAAAAGCCCTCGTATTCCTCGTGCTGGTCGGCCAGCGGATCGGGCTTGAGCTTTGAGAACAGGTGGGATTCCACCTCCAGTCCGTTGCTGCGGGCCTCGGTGAGGAGCCACTTCAGAGGGATGTCCGACAGCGTTTTGCCACCTCGCCCGGATTTGTATCCCCCGCCCACATCGGAGTGCACCCCGGGGAACCACACCTGCTTGAGATCCATTCCGCGGCGCTGCTTCCAGATAGTGGGACGAAAGTCATCCCGCAGTTCATCGATGGCGAGGGCGTGCCGGGCGCAGTCCACATTGGGTCCGATCTTGTTGTCGTGGAACAGATGCCGCTCGTTGAGGAAGCCCAGCATGCGGATCGGGATGCCGAGCGATCCGACCGTATCCCACACGCCGATGAAGCGCACGCGGATATCTGACGCGACGGAATACTTCCGTCGATAATCGGCGGCCTCCTGCGACTCGGGATGCACGTCCGGTGAGCGGTACATTTCGTAGGCCTGCGCGATGCGCTTCGCCTGCCAGCGCTTCAGGATGCCGCAGTTGTAAATGAGTCCCGACAGACTGCGCACCGTGTATGCTCCGCGGCTGAAGCCGAAGAAATACAGCTGATCGCCGGGATCATAATTCTGGACGATGAAGCGGTAGCAGTCCATCACGTTCTTGTTGATCCCGTCGCCGAAGGCCCCGCCCTTGACGGAATCGTAATAAGACCCGATCCCCCAGTCATAGAACACCACCTGGTGCTGCCGCTCGTTGTCGACCGGCGCGACGGCGCGCGCCACCTTGAGCACATTGGTCGGCACATCCTCGGCCAGGTTTTCCTCAGGCCGGTTCCACGTACCGTCCGCGCAGATCACGATGTTTTTCATATCCCGCTCGCGAAGACGTACCACATATGTTCGGATTGATCATGTTCATACTAGCGCATCGGGGGAACAGACGCAAGGGGACGAGCGGTGAGGACATCATTCCGGAGGCATTGCGATCCGCGGTGCGGAAACAGTCGCTTCGCGGCCGTTTTTTGCATTTCCTACGTTTTCACATCTGTTTATTGCATTCTCGATATAATCGCGGTTATTTTTTGTAATCCGCGGTTATTTTTTGCAGATTTGCACCATGAACAACAGGCCCATTCGTTCAATGTTCGGCCGTGCCGCTCCGCGAAAGGGATATGCGGCAGGGTATGGATGGCTCATCCAGGAGTACGCGCTCGCGGTTCCTCCTCCCCAGCGGTTGGCACTTATCGACGGAAAAAGAGGAAGGCGCAGCGAGGGTGACTGGCTGCTGTTCGACGATCCCTATCGTCCGGAGGATGATCCGTACGAGCATCTCGTGTTCGCCCTGAAATATGAGGGGATCGATCTGCATCTGATCAAGGTGCTTTGCGAACTGCTGGGAAGCGAGCGCATCGCCGGGATGATCCGTCGCGAGCCGACGGGACAATACGCCCGGCGTCTGTGGTTCCTCTGTGAATGGCTGCTGGATACTGTTCTCGATATTCCGGATCTCGGAACGCGCGATTATTACGATCTCGTCGATCCGGATCTGCAGTACCCAGGTCCGCCCCGGAATTCACGGCGTCACGGAATCCGCAACAACCTTCCGGGAACGGTGGATTTCTGTCCGCTGATCCACCGGACAGAAATGCTCGATAATTGCATCGCGATGGACCTGTCTTCGAAAATCCGCGGTGAAACCCGTGATGTACCGAGTGATCTCCTGCTGCGTGCTGCGGCCTTTCTGATGCTCGCTGATTCGCGCGCATCCTTTGCCATTGAGGGAGAAAAACCGACTATCGGACATGCGCAACGCTGGGCGGCCGCGATCGGACAGGCGGGACGTGCGCCGATCACACGGACGGAGCTCGAGCGTCTGCAACAGCTGATGATTCCGCGTCCGGCCTTCAGTATGGGATATCGCACCGGGGAGGGATTCATTGGCGACCGCGACAGGCTCACGCATGAGCCACTGCCGGAGCACATCTCCGCGAAGGCCGAGGATCTCGAACGGCTGATGGGTGGACTTGAAGAAACCGCCACAATGCTCGAAGCAGCGGATATGGATGCTGTCATCGCCGCAGTCGGCATCGCGTTCGGTTTTGTTTTTATTCATCCCTTCGTGGACGGCAACGGGCGCCTGCACCGATGGCTCATCCACCACATGCTCGCCGCAAAAGGTTTCAGTGATGAGGGCCTGATCTTCCCCGTTTCATCCATCATGCTGGAACGGATTGACGAATACCGCCGTGTGCTGCAGTCCTTCTCCCTGCCGCGGCTGAACCTGATCGAGTGGTCACCCGATGAACACTACAACGTGCACATCCACAACGACACCATCGACCTCTATCGCTACTTCGACGCCACAGCACTGGCGGAATTTCTGTATGACTGCGTCCGTCAGACCGTCGAGAGCACGCTACCGGCCGAGATCGCTATCCTGCGTCGGCACGACGCGATGAAATCCTGGCTGGAGGAGCACTTCGAATTTTCCGACAGCACTGACACCCTGCTCATCAGCTTTCTTGAACAGGGTAACGGGACGCTTTCCGCCCGCGCGAGGAAGAAGGAATTCAGCTTCATCCCAACCGATGACATCGAACGCATTGAGGAAGCGTACCGCAAGATTTCCGCTGATGACACATAGTGATTCCCACATCTGGAAACGGAAAACACGAATGAGCACAGAGTGCGGCTGTTTTTTGCAGAAACCACAATACTGCGGTTGTTTGTTGCAGTTTTTCAGCAGCACAATACACTACTTCCCAAGAAACAGCTGCGTTGCTGCCTCGAGCATCGCATCCAGATCCTCGTCCGAGAGATCCGAGAGGTTTACATATCGCTCATGCTGAACGAGAATGTGGTTGGCGGCCGGGATATCGGCAATTCATTCGCGGTAGCGCTGAAACGCCTCGGTTTTCATTCCATATTGCTCAAAATCCTCAATCCAGATTAAAACGGAAAAAACCAGCTCGGCATGGGCTGATTCTTTGGCTTGCGCAAACGCTTTGCGCGTTCGGGATTGGCGAGGTGCCATTCGTAATCGCCGTCTTCGCCCGTGCAGCCGGTGACCTCCACGGTGCCGACGATGACGCCGGTGGGCAGGTCGCCGGGGGCGAGTCCCATCCAGTCCCACTCCTCTTCCGGACCCGGCGTCAGGCTCGCGTACAGGTACACGCGTCCCCTGCGCTTCGTCGGCCTGCTGCGATATTCAACGGTTTTCTCCCCCCGCAGGATCTGTTCACAGTACGGCTGCCGGATGCTCAGCGCCGGCATTTGCTATTTTTTTGACGTGGATTGCTCCCAGAATTATTTGAGTTTCTCCTATTCATTGTAAATGTGTTCAGACATCCATCATGGAACGAGGGTACTCACCCCACATGCCCGGCGAGGACTTTCTGCAGGTCGTAGATGTTGACTTTCTTGTTGAATTTCTTCGAGAGGGGCATAGGATCGCTGCCGATCCAGATCTTGAGTTCGGCGTCGAGTTTGTCGGGTTCGATCGCCCCGGCATTGCCGAGGACATTGGATAAGAGGCTCATGGATTCTCCTCTGAATGAAATAATGGGCGGGACACGCGGTCCAACCACACGCTCACGTGTGTGGATACCGCTCGTGACAATGTATGGTCGGCCACGCTTACACGTGTCGCTAGCGCACGTGACAACGGGCGTGCGGACACTTGTGAGGATGTGCTTGCGAAACGGGAGTCGGCATCTGCCATATCAGGCGGCTTCAGGTAGCAATTGCGGTGATAATAGCACATTTTCCGGACAGTTTCCAGAAGTCGGGAGTATGAATTGTGATTTTTCTGAATTACGGGGCGAGCGCGGCAGCGCGGGGGAAAGAGCGCAGCGAATTCACGGGTGGAAAAGCCGGTGCAGGGACTCGTGGTCGATGCCCTGATCGCCCATGACGAACTGGCCGGGCGCGATGCGCTCGAGCCAGCCGGCAAGTACCAGTTCGGAAAGGTCGCGCCCGGCGGTGCTGTCTGACACACCGGTGCGGCGAACATACTCCGATCGCGTGATGTGTCCCTCGGTGCAGGTATGCTTGAGCATGTCTTTCTGCCGGGGGTACAGAATGGGATTCGCGTCGATGCGCTGGAACAGGTATTCGCAGTCGTGATCCATGTGCATGGCCAAACATAATAAAAATCCCTCCGCCGTTGCAACACGCGTAACAATCGAAGCACGATGCGGTGATGAGCGACGTTGCTCGTCTGTGCCGGCTCGGGCGGAGGGACAATGGCAGTCTGTATGTCAACGCCTTCTCGACATCCCCTTCTCAATCGGCTGCTTCCGTGGAAACAACCGGTGACCCCCATCACAGTAAGGCGAACGGGTTCAGGAGTATGGCGTCTTTTCCTGCCATGTATGGGAGCGTATACCGACTTGGATGTCTTCGCCCCCTCCTCACACCGATAATACGGTATATTATCTTCAATATCAAGTGCTACATCTCTCTATAGACATCAAAATGCTCCGGTGGCGAGATATTCGCAAAAAAAATATTCCATGGAACATGAAACCCAATGAGAATTCTGGATCTTCAGCATTACCCGGATGCAGTCGATCGGTTTTTCTCCCGAATGGATTTGGGTCCCGACAGAGGACAATGACATCAGTTCGATGACATTCCACCCTATGGCGCAGTCCGAACGCATCGGAATCCCCATTGCTCCGTTCTGTCCGATCCTCCGTAAAACGACAGGTATCGGTCGGAGACACGGGATTGCTCGATGTACCATTTGAATGATCCCCCGCGGAATCCACCGGTGTGGACGTGAACATGACGATTCGGCCAGCCAGTGTTGGTCGGGTCACCAATCCAGGTACCTGACGGTTCCAGATACCCATCCCCGTGTGATCCGTCAAATGCGCGAAAGGTACTGTTGGAAATTGGATAGCAATGCTCCCATAAATTTCCACTCAGTTCCATAATCCCATAATAGCTCGCACCCGATTGAAGCCGCGTGTTCATATTCATCGCGAAACTCCCTGAACGCATTGGACCGGTATTGGAAGTCCCAGGACTTGCCGCAATATTCGCTCCCACTGGATATGGCGTTTCATACGTCTGACCAGGATTGGTCACACCCGTCGCCTTCATGTTCTTCGTGTCGCCCCACGCAAACTCGTCTGGGACAGGTTGTGCCGGTCCGCGGCAGGCTTTTTCAAATTCCAGTTCCGACATCGGACGCAAGGCTGACCAATCAGCATACGCCATACCATCGACTCCACTCAGAAAGGCACAGGGAACGTGCGGGTAGGTTGTTGAGAAGGTGTAGTTGGGCGACGTGCCTGTGCGTGTGATCTGATAGCGGAAGACATTGTTGCCTGTGCTGTATCTTCGATCGGCCATCGCAGCAGGAATGCTATTCAGAAAGTCAACATACTGCTGCTGAGATATTTCGTACTTCATACAGTAAAACGCATCGTACCCGGTCGGAAAGGCGCTGGGGAGGGTTTGCTGCGTGCTCGCATCGAAATCACCTGAAAAATAAGCACCAGAGCGTTCGCAGAGTCGCCCCGAACTTGTCCCACCCAACCCGATTGTGCCGTCCGTGGTTACGTGGAACGGTGTCGTGGTATTGGAGGCATCGTGAAACTGACCATGAAGCGCACTCGTACTCCCATCCCCGACATAAAAACTCCCCTGCGGCACATAGACCATTTCGATTCCGAAGACTCGGACCTGCACATCTGGGGACGCAGTTGAGACTCCATCGAGATAGTAGTTCCACCGCAGCTGAATATTCGGGTAGCTGGCAAGTCCGCCGGCGGTGTTGCCGGCAATGAACACTCCTTTGCCGTCCGAGGGAGTGGTGATGGTTGCGCCACTGTGACCACTCGTGTGCAGAGTGGCGTGTCCCCAGTCGCCGCTTCCGACACGGAATTTCACGAACACCCAGGCGGCGTCATTCGCCCAGGAGTTCTCCCACCCGATACTGAAATTGACCATTACGAATTGTTGTGCTGCATTATGTCCCGTCAGCGAGACATTGCTGATCTGCAGATTATTGGAAACTGCATTCACGGAGGCGATGAAAAACAGCAACAGTGCGATCAGCATGTTGAGTCTCAAGTATCCGGGGGTTCTCATATATCCACTGATTCTCCGCTCCTCAAACATGTTCTTTACGGAAGCGAAGTCATCCCGGCTCAGACAAACGTTGGTTTTCATCACATCACCTGCAGTGTTTTGTTCAACACCCTTTCTGGAGTCATCACACGAAGGAAATAGGTTCCTGCCGGAAGACCGTCAAATCGCAGCGGAAATACATGTCTTCCTTTTTCGCATGAAGGATCCGTGTGCGGCACACACACTATCTCACCCATCAGATTGATGACGTGGATTTCTAACGGTGTATCATCGGGCAGAATCAACTCCAGCATCGCTGCGCTGCGCACAGGCTGGGGATACACACCCGCGATCTCGGGCCGCGTGGGAATCATACCACGCTCGAGACAGATAACCGGTGAAAACGTATGGCTGCCGTCGCGATCGATCTGTTTAAGGCGATACCAGATCCGTGTCTCATCTCCGAGCCGATCCCGGAATTGATAGATCCGCGGGATCTGTGACGAACCGGCACCTTCGACAAACCCGATCTTCAATAATGCATCGTCACTAAGGCTGCCACCGCGCTGGATTTCGAAACCGTAGTTGTTGAGTTCCGTTTCCGTACGCCATTGCAGAAACGCGATGCCGTCTTTCTCTCGCACGGAAAAGGTGGAGAGTTCCACCGGTACATAGCCGGGCAGGGATTCAGCCATGTCGTATCCACTCGATCCGGCACCAATATATGGACCGGAGAAACCCAGATTTGCATGCGGATCAGCAACGATGAACGGCGAGAGATCTGAAATCTCATTCGCACTGAGCGTGTAGGGGTTCGAACCTACTGCGGCATTGAGTAGTGCGACCTGCTCCCATTCACTTCCTGTATGATGGGCGATGAAGCTGACCGTGCGGCCGAATCCGGTCAGTTCCGTGGCCCCGTCCCACTGCAGAGTCATTTCCAACTGGGAACCGCCGGGAGTCGACTCTCCGACATGCCATGTATGATTGACTACATCGCTGGTAATAGCGGTGCCGCCTGTGCCCGCACTCAATACTCCAGCACTTACTCGCACTGAAAGGTCATCCGTTGTCCCGGTGTTCTTGACCGTCACAGGGGCGTATGTCGATGTCGATGGACCGATCGGGAACAGCACATCGCCGGTTTTTCCTCCCGGACCAATGTCCTTGATCACCAGCGCTCCGGTGCCGTCGGTGACGATTTTCCCTCCCGTGGCCGTCGTGAGCGTTGCGGAGGATGACAGCGTAAGGTCGTAATTCGACAGCGATATCGATCCCCCGGTGATGCTCAACTGATTCGTGATCCCCAGAGCGCCGGCGAGTGTCGTGCCGGTGGAGTTGTCGTAGATCAATTTTGACAGACTGATCGCCGGGATCGATGCCGGTGGTGATGTTGTGGATGGGATGGTGACTTCGTCTCCTGCATCCGGGCAGGCATACGGATTGTCCCAGTTTCCGGCAGTAGACCAGGACGTGTTGACATTCCCGTTCCATGAAAGATCTGTTGGATCAGTGTTCAATTGAACTATGTAGCCGTCTCCACTCCCACCATAGGTTGACTGATGGGCGCCTGTAGTTGCAATGCCACTGGAGCTCTCGGTGTACCCCGCAAAATATACGTTACCGTTTGCATCAGCCGTCAATCCCATTGACCCGAGGTCTTTCCCGCTCCCACCATAGTATGTCCCCCACACACGATTTCCTGTTGCGTTCAGTTTCACAAGGAATGCGTCATATGTACCACCGGCAAATGTCGACTGATAGGCTCCAGTGCTTGCGATACCGGATGTGCTCGCCGTATAGCCCGTGACATAGACATTCCCGACGCCATCCGTTGCTATTGCCCAACTTTCATCGTGGCTGCCGCCTCCGATATATGTCCCCCACTGACGTACTGCCTGTACACTGAGTTTTGCGACGAATGTATCAAAGTTACCGTTGAATGTCTGGTCGTGGGTGTTGGCGGTTGCGATGCCACCACTGCTCGTAGTATGGCCGGTGATGTAGAGATACCCGTTCCCATCGAGCGCGATGTCATGTCCCCAGTCTCCATTTATCCCGCCATAATATGTTCCCCATACGCGTGAGCCGGAAGAGGACATCTTCACAACAAATGCATCGACATGCCCGCCAGAGGTGGATTGATGTACACCGGTCGTTGCGATACAGTTCGCCGGGCTGGAGCTGGTTGTCAGACCGACAGCATAGAGATTCGAGCTGCCATCCGAAACCAGATCCAGAATATGGTCAATACCGGATCCTCCGTAATAGGTTGCCCACTGCAGAACCCCGGTGTTGCTGAATTTTGCGATGCAGCCGTCCTCCCCCCCGTTGTGAGAGTCATCATGAGAACCCGTGGTCGCAACCCCGTTCGTACTTGTTGTCAGACCAGCACAATACACATTCCCTGATGCGTCCACGGTAACACCGTATCCTGAGTCCGTTCCTGTTCCACCATAATAGGTACCCCATTGTCTGACACCACTGGCATTGAACTTCGCAACGAAAATATCCCGATTCCCGTTGTAGGTATTGTCATGGGTCCCTGTGGTCGCAATTCCCGAGGCACTCTCGGTGTTTCCCGCGACATGAACATCGCCGGACGCACTGACTGCGAGGCTGAGCGCTGCATCCCACCCGCTGCCACCGTAGTAGGTTGCCCATTGACGGCTACCATTCGCATTGAATTTGACAAGGAAGGCATCATAACAGCTGGAACCGGATAATGTCGTCTGATGTGCCCCGGAAGTAGCGATTCCTGTCGTACTCCACGCGTTCCCGGAGACATAGAGATTACCGGATCCATCCAATTGCACATCCTGACAGATGTCATAGGCCGACCCGCCATAATACGTAGCCCAGGGATCAATAATGAGTGTATTCCTTTTGTCGTACGAATCAACCGAAAAGGTGACGATACCACCATTCACTCGATAGTCGCACGCTACTGGTAAATGATCATTCATCGTATACGTGTATGGAGTCGCTTCCTTCAGCATCCCAATCGGCGATCGGATGGCAAGCGCGCCATCATCTTCAATGTCCATTGCGGCAACATGGTCATATTTCATTCTGATCATCCGTGGATTACCGCCGGGATGCACAAGAAAGTTGTATTTCATCTTTCCATTCCCGGTGATCAGTTCCAGATCGATATGATCATAGATGTTTTCATAGATGATCTTCCTGTACTCGCGCACACCATGAATTCCGGATTCGCAATGGGCGAGATAAAAGTTCACTGTTCCGTCGACCATCTCCTCCGGTCGAACACTCGCTGACTGATTACAGCCGAGCAGGGTCATATCAATCCGATATGTTTCAAGAGTGGTCGTCGCGTGTTCCCGTGCGTTGCATTGCATGGGATTCTCAGTTGGCGAAATAGGCAGACCGCCATGAATTTTTGTGAATACTGTACTGATCCCGTCCCGTCGCAGATATATCTGCGCATTCGCGACTTGTGCGCAGTAGAGGATTCCCGGACACGCTTTTCCTCCGGTGTCGACAAATTGTCCCTTATTCTCCTGGAATACTGCTTGCCCCGCAACAAAGCGGCTATTCTTCAAGGAGACTGTCCGCTCGTCGCGTGTCTGATACAGCCTTTTCGACGGAGTCGTGGAACACGCTGGATTCAACCGTGATTCGGTTTCCCCCGAATCGGAAATGGCTTGTTCGCGAAAACCTGACACCAATGTCATGATACATCCGCACAGCAGAATCCCTGCGCTGCGAAGAATAATGTGCTGCATATTCCCCCTCCTTTAAGGAGTATGTGATACAGATTTCTATTGTCCAATGAATGCAAACGCATCCGGACCGGAAACACATCACAAAAGAGGGAGAGGGCTCTTTACATGAAAAATGTAAAATACAGCAGACAGAACAGGAAATCAAGATGCTTCTTTCACAATCGGTAAGCATCGGTATTGAAACTTGCACACATGCTGACGTGACACCCGAATTTCACCGAGCAGCATCATTTCAGGACATTTATCATGAACTTTTGTTCTTTACCCGTACGCGTGATACGGGCAAGTATATGGATCGATATCTGCAGATGAATCCAGTATTCACGGGAAGCCCCTCCATGTTCCTATTATTCCATTTTTTTTGCGCCTCCCCGAGTTGAGGCCATTTTTGGAGCAAACCGTACTCCTGATTGACTGTATTGTCACCACGACCGTGTCAGCCAATCAGAGTATCACACCTAGCATCACGAGGACGAGCACCGTGCGATGCTCGATTTCCACGTAGTGATATGTGAAGGTAGGCGTGCCGCAATCGAAAACCGAAACGCCGAGTGTGAACGGACGCGCAATGAATCCGGCCTCGAGACGCAGACTGGGAGTACCGACATAATCGAACCTGCGTGTCCCGCCGCGCCCGAATCCGGTGTATCGTGCTTTTCCCGGGTAAATGCCTGTCCAGCCGGCCATGAGCTGCAGGTACATGTCGATGTCCCAGTCCACCGGACCGCACAGGCGCAGACCGGTATGCAGGGATCGGATCAGCCAGTACTGGGTGTCGAACTTCCCTTCCAGTCCGGGATCGGTATCGAAAAAGGTGTACTGCAGCGAGGTGCTCCATCCCACCCGGGCGCCGGAGATGGGAAGCGTGTATTCCACCCCCACGACGAAGCCGGGTTCGGGAATGCCGAGCTGAAGATCGCCACCCTGCTGAAAACGTCCCGCGGGGATGCTGCCGCCGGCGAGCAGACGCAGGAAACGGCCGTCCCCGCGGCGGGAGGAGTCGGGCTGCTGCGCGGCGGTTCCGCAGTGAAGGAACAGGAGCAGCGGCAGCGCTATGAACATTCCCCGACGCATCAGAATCGTACCCCCATGAGAATGAGCGTATAGCTGACCGGTCGAGTGGGCCTATTGACGAATTCGCTCGCAGGACTCCTGACACGCTGCTCGAATGGCGGCTCGCCACCATCGAAATAGCGGAGCTCCAGCGCGAAACGGCCGGCGAACGTGAGCCCGACACCGCCACTGACGGCGATCGCCACTCCGGTACCGTATTCCAGCTGGGTGTCGGAATAGGCGGAGGACGCGCTGCGTGGCGATGGCAGCAGTACGCACGCGCCGAGTCCGCCCAGGAAACTGAACGACACGCCGCCGCCAACCTGCGTGGACAGGCGCAATCCGGCCAGCAGCGGCACCGTGTACCATCCATCCCCGTCAGTTCCATTTCCTCCGTCCTGGTCGGCCTGGCGACGATAATCGTCGTCGGAGGGATTCCAGGTGAGTCCGGTGCCGAAGGTCAGATGCACAACGCGTGAGACTGGCACCTGCAGCTCGGCGAGCAGTGCCGGTCCTTCAGTGGACGCTCCGCCGCGATCGGAGTGATAGGAGATGGAATGGGGCGCGGCGAAGGCTCCCATCGGACGCGAGAGACCGATCGCGAGAAGCAGCCGCGTTGGAAGACCGTGATCGCCGGTCTGCAGGGTGTCACTCGTGCTCGGAACGGAACGGGAATCCCCATGCTCCTGCGCAGGCAGCGGCGCGGCGCACAGAAGACACGCGGCGACGATCGTCCCGAGAAGGATACGAAAACAGAGATATTTCATGGTTCCGGATTTGTTTCACCGATAATACGGCGCAGTGGGAGAAGCATGCAAGGTATTTCTGCTTGACTGACATGAATTATTTCCGTACTTGGAGGAAAAGGATATCGATGATGAACAATAGACTGCTGTTTTTCATGCTGACGGCGCTGCTCGGCGGCACGTTATCGCTGATCGCGCAGGAAACGGACGCACTGGAGGCGGATGCGCGCGAGGATACCGGCGTGCTCACCGGACGCGTCATCGAACGCGCCACGCAGGCGCCGCTCCCGGGCGTCAACATCCTCCTGCTCGATACAAAGATCGGCGGCACCACCGGCAAGGACGGCCGCTTCCGCATCGCGGGCATCCCCGTCGGGACGTACCGCGCGCGCTTTACTTTCATCGGCTACCGCACGCATATCGAAAGCGACCTGATCATCGCTACGGCGCATGCGCGCCAGCTGCTCATCCAGCTCGAGGAGGAGGCGCTGGAACTCGAAGGAACGGTGGAAGTCACGGCGTCGTATTTCCACGCACCACGGGAACAAACCACCAGTATCTACGGGATGAACTACGAGGAAATCCGCCGTCAGCCCGGCGCGGCGGGCGACGTCTCGCGCATGATCCAGACCATGCCGGGCGTGGTTCCCTCCAACGACCAGCGCAACGACCTGATCGTGCGCGGCGGCGCGCCCTCGGAAAACCTGACGCTGGTCGACAATGTGGAAGTGCCGAATATCAGCCATTTCGGCACGCAGGGCGCGACGGGCGGACCGATCAACATGCTCAGCGCGGAGTTCATCCGCGAAGCGAATTTCTCGGCGGGCGGTTTCCCGGCCCGCTACGGGGGACGCCTTTCGTCGGTGCTCGACATCAGCCTGCGCGAGGGCAGCCGCGAACAGCTCGCCGGCACGTTCGACCTCGGGATGGCCGGAGCGGGATTGATCGTCGAGGGTCCGATCGGCACGAGCGGCTCCTGGATGGCCTCGGCGCGCAAAAGCTACCTCGACCTGATTTTCGACAGCTTCGGCCTGACGGCGATCCCCAATTACAGCAGCTACCAGGCCAAGGGCGTCTATGACCTCGCACCTTCTCACCGCATCTCCGTGATCAGCCTCGGCGGCATCGACGATATTCAATTCGAGCCGGACTACGAGGACACCGAGGATCCCGAAGTGTTGGATATCCGCAGCAGCGGCTGGCGCACAACGACGGGCGCCACATGGCGCTGGCTCTGGGATGAAGCCGGATACGGCATGCTGACGGTCTCCGACACGTACAGCTTCTATGAGCAGGATGCCCGCGATCCGCGTCTGCCGGGGAGTCCACTGCAGTTCCGCAACGAATCCGCCGAGGGCGAAACGATTGTCAAGTACGACGCACTGCGGCATTTCAGGGGCTTCGGCGACGTATCGGCGGGCGTGAGCCATCGCTTTGTGCGCGCTGATTACGATATCTTCAGTGGTGTGGATTCGGGTCCGTTCGTGCAGGACAGCGCGGGGATCCCGCGGCCCGATCTCATCAACCGCGTCACCACCGACCGCAGTGCGGCCTACCTGCAGGCGGCGATCTCCCCCCTGCCCCGCACCGACCTGACGCTGGGCGTGCGCTGGGATCGTTTTGGTTTTACCGATGAGCAGACGGTGAGCCCCCGCGCGGCGATCCGCTGGCAGTTCATCGATGCGATGACGCTGAGCGCATCCTGGGGACGGTTTGCGCAACAGCCTGCGCTGATCTTCCTGAACGGACATCCTTCCAACCGCGATCTGCTGCCGATGCGCGCGGATCATTACATCCTGGGCTGGGCGTGGTATCCCCTTCCCGATCTGAAGCTCTCGGTGGAGGGCTATCGCAAGAACTACCACGATTACCCGGTGAGCGTGGAGTTCCCGCAGGTGTCACTGGCCAACGATGGGGATTCCTACACGATCAACGGCCGGCTGATTCCGATGACCAGCGCGGGGGAAGGCTGGTCCGAGGGGCTCGAGTTTTTCCTGCAGAAGAAACTCAGCAGTGGTCTGTACGGGCAGGTCAGCTACACGCTCTCGCGGGCGCGGCATCAGGCGCTCGACGGCGTGCAGCGTCCGGGGAGCTTCGACATCCCGCATGTGCTATACCTCGTCGGCGGGTATCGCCTCAACGAGGAGTGGGAGGTTTCGACGAAGTTCAGTTATGCGACGGGCCGTCCCCGCACCCCGCTGCTGCAACCGGATTCGTACGAGCAGAACCGCTGGGTGCTCGACATGTCGCGGCTCAACAGCGCGCGCATGCCCGACTATCACCGACTCGACCTGCGCATCGACAACCGGCAGAATTTCTCGGGATGGAATCTCGTCACCTACTTCGAGCTGCAGAACGCCTACGGCCGGCGAAATATTTTCACCTACCTGTGGAATGAGAAAACGCGCTCCGAGGAGCCGGTGTACCAGACCGGGATGTTCTTCGTGGGCGGGATCAAAGTGGAATTTTGATTAACGAATGAGAACAACGAAGCACGCGAAGGGAGCGAAGGGTAAATGTAGGAGCATGTTGGAAGCTGCCTGAAAGAAGCCTTCGTTCTCTTCTTATCTTCGTTGTTCACATTCTCTTCTTGCGTCAATGAGATGAGATCTCCCCTCGGGTCAGCTGAAAGGCGCCCCAGAAGAAAGGGTGCGGCCAGCGGTCGCGGATGACACGACGGGCAGCGCGGAAGGCTTCATCGAGATTGAGTCCGTCGTACTCGTCAATGAAGCGCCGCAGAAATTGCGCGCGCACCTCCGGCGGCAGCAGCCAGAGTGTGTGCAGCACGGCGGGAGCCCCGGCATGGAAAAAGCTGTGCAGAAGCGCGGCGGAGGAGGCATGCGGGACGGAGTCCTCACCGAGCAGGTCGCAGCGCGGGAGAAGTACGCACTGGCGAAAACGGAGATCCATCGAGGCGATTTCATCGGCAAGAAGCACGCCGTCGTTTTCGCCGCACATGACCTGATGGCGGGAGAACAGATCTTCCGCGGACGGCGCATCAGCGAGCAGGACACCGGCACGGATGTACGGATCATCTCCGGCAGGAACCCAGGGCAGGAAGAACCGCACCGGGACGGCTTCGGCATCGGGCAGCAGGACGGTCGGCAGATCGAGCACGAAGATGCGTCCGAGTTTGCGTGCACGCAGGTCGGCCTCGCTCACGGATGGATCGATGTGCTGCACAGCTGTGTCTTCGATTGATGTCGTCGGCGCGTTTTCTGCCCTGCGGGTCGCGGAGGATGGTCCGCCGCGACTGCCGGCGTGCGACCCGGCAAACATCTCCCGTGCGGATGCGCTGTATGCACGCCTGCCGACGGCGGGCATCGCGACGCGCAGCTCACCGGGCACATCCTCCACGAGCACGGAGGCGGTGAAATCGTCGCGCGGGGCTTCGACCGCACCGGTCCCCACGGTGTGGATCATATGCATGCGCAGGCGATCTGTCAGGTAGTCGCCGCCGGCGGGATCGTACATCGCGGTTGGATTGAGATGCCGGTACAGGCCGTCGGGCAGGAGATACAGCGGTCCATGCTCGGGCAGCCGCCGCAGCAGCGGACTGACGCAGCGCTCCCAGATCGTCTCGTCCTGCGGAAGGATGCTGACAGCGTTTGCCTGCAACTGGGGACCGACGCTGTTCCACAGTTCCCGCGCATCGGCGAATTGATTCAGGTAGCTCGGAACGACGGTGCGGTCGAATACACCTGCAGCGTCGAGCCAGAACATGCGCGGAATGACAGCTGAGGCGTTTTCGAGGAGCACGGCGGCGTAACAGGATCGCGGCGGATCCTGCGTTCGATCGAGGAAGCGGCGGATCACGATGGCAGAGGCTTCACGCTGCAGACGCCGCTGGAGGAGGCGCAGTGTCGGACCGGTGGGCACCGGGACGGTATCAGCGGTTGTACCGGCGACACAGCGGAATTCATTCGCGAGACGCCGTTGCAGCCAGGTGTGCGCTTCCGCACCCGGATCCGCGGTGTGCCGGCAGCGCGGGAGTCCACGAAATGCGCGCAGCGCGAGATGCGTGTTCCAGGCTGCCGGGGCCAGCAACGCGTCCCGCGCACCGTCGTGCATGAGGGAAGCGAATGCGCGGTCGACTGCGCGCTGTGCGCCGGTGCGCATGATGACGCATTCCGCGGGTGTCAGTGTGCAGTGCTCCTGCGTCAATCCACGGAAATAATGCCACAGCGCCCCGGCGAGCACGTGCTGCGCGCTTTCCACCGCATCTGTGCGAAACGCAAGCCGGGCGCGGACTTCTTCGATGCCGCCGAGCAGGGCGGGACAAGCGCCGGGATCGGCATGCCGCGCGGCCCGGCGCAGCATGTCCTCCGCCTTTGCCGTTTCGCCCATTCGCAGGAGCAACTCCGCGTGACGCATCGCAATCGTGGCCGCACAGCGTCCGGTGGAGATCGCATCGGAGATCGCGTATCGGTACGCACGGCCGTATGCTTCGTCAGCCTCGACATCTTCGCCGGCGTCGGAAAAGGCTTCGGCGCTGGCCGCCCAGTAGCAGGCGCCAGCGGCGCCCGGGTGCGGTAACAATTTGATGGTGCGCGCCGCCATGGCGAACATCTCACGGGCCTCGGCATGATTGCCCTCCCAGACGTAGAGCGTTGCGAGATGGTAAAACCCGCTCGCCTCCGCGCGGCACTGCGCGGCGTCGCCCTTCAGCCGCACCGCGGCAGTGATGAGGTTGAACGCCTCCTCATGGCGCCCCATCCGGTAATCATGCATGGCAAGATGTGCGCGCAGGCAGGCGCCGTAAGGCGCGTAGGGGATGGTCTTGAGATCGTTTTCGATGGATCGAAAGCGGGATTCCGCCTCGGCGAGAAGCCCGAGATTCGAGAGCATGGAAGCACGGAGTCCGGAGAGAATCACGTGCCGCTGCGCCGACGCATCCGCAGCGTCCGGTTCGGTGGCACTCAGTTCCGCTGCCTGGTCGAGGATGGCGAGTCCCGCGGCATGCATGCCGGCGTGCGAGCAGCGCATCGCCGAATCGATGAGAGCGGTGAAGCCGGGTGAGCGCAGGGCCGACGGCGCTGCGTCAGACTGCTGTGCGTCAGAGTGCTGAGTGTTCGCGGTGGACAGCATGATTCCGAGAATCATCCATTGCGCGAGCATCCGGGAAAATACGTTGCGGCACATGTTGCGTCCTCAAGTGCATTCGCATGATGGGCAAAATAGATCTCGCCCTGCATACTGCCTGTTGCATACCGCTTACTGCTGTCTCACGCCTTCTGCAATTCGAAAATCATGAAGCACGAGTCACCGGTGAGCTCGGACCAGTCATAGCCGCCCCACGCGCGCGTGACGCGGAGTCCGGCCTGATCGATGAGCTGCTCGATTTCCGCGCGTTCGTAGACGTGGTAATTCACGGAAAAGACGCGCTTGCGGCGCAGCATGCCGTCGACATCGTACTCCTCATAAAACTGGTGGCTCGTGCCGGTGTGCGTTGCCTCGTCATAGCGGCGGCAGCGCCAGAAGAGCATGCGGTTGCCGTTTTTCAGTTCATACTCCTCGACAAGTCGCAGGGCGCTGCCGTCCATGCTCTTCTGCTTCTCGGGATGATGCAGGGTGATGATGGCGCGGCCGTCGTCTGACAGGTGTGCGCGAACCCGGCGCAGCGTGGCCGTGGTATCACAGGTGTCGATGTTTTCCTGCAGGGACTGAAACGGGATGATCACTAGCGGGAAGGTCCGTCCGAGATCGAATTCGCGCATATCGGCGTGCACGGTTTCGACCGACAGCCCGTGTTCCTGCGCCTTGGCGCGAAGCCGTTCGAGCTGTCCGTAGGACACATCCACGGCAGTGATGCGCAACCCGTCTTCGAGCAGCGGCAGCGTCACGCGTCCCGTGCCAGCGGTGATTTCGAGCACATCACCCGCGCTGGCGCATTCCCGGCGCCAGAAGGCGATGTCATAGTCTGTGGTCACATACAGATCGTAGAGATCGGCGATGCGGTCGTAATTGTTTTTCATGCGTACCCCGGGTTGATTGCTGAACAATCCGTAGTATGATGTAGCAATTCCCGGGCAAAAGGTCAAGATGTCATGTACAGGGCGTGCTATTTCACTTTCGAACAGAGGACGTCAGCCGAATCACCCACGCCATACTGCTGCGCCGAGCCGTAGCCGCTTCCGGTGTACTGCTGCCGGAAAGATATCTCGAACATGCGGCATCCGCCGTCGGCCTTTTTGAACACAGTCGTGGTGTTGATCGTGCGCGAAACGATGGCGCCCGTCACGGGATGATGCTGGATCGTCCAGTCGCGATCAGTGATGATGACTTTCAGCGGCGTCTCATTCCACTCACCGAGTGCGGCAATCATCTGTTTCTCAAGCGCGGCGTTGCGCATGGCCGGCGCCGGCAGTTCCACGCCCGCGAGTTTTTTCTCCTCGAGCTGGCGGTACACCTCGGCGATGCGGTCGAGCCCGCCCGAGCAATCCAGCGAGAAGGATCCCTCCGCGATGGTATTGTTGTAATCGTCCGTTGTGCGAATGGTAATCGTGTGGCGCCGGGGAGAAATGTCTTTCAGCTTCTCGGTAAATATCAGTGCGCCGCGGGTGGTGGATTCTGCGGGATCGGGAACGACTTCCGACTTGAGTGTCGAGGCCTTGCCGGCGGCGGCATCGAGCTTGAAATTGTAGCTGACCATTTCGTTGCCGTCCACGAGCATTTTCGTGTATGCGATGTTCGATCCTCCGGTCACCTCGGAATAGGTTCCTTTGAAATACATCATGCCGTAGATGCGGTCTCCTGCAGCGAAAGCGTCGCGCATGGCGGACGGGTCTTCCTGGCCCGGCGTGATCGGGGCGGATGCGAAGACAATTCTCCCCGCATTCTCTCTGTGGAAGTCGCCGGTGTACACGGCCGAGGCAAGCGATGCCCCCATGCTCTCCGCGGCGGCCGCGGCATCCGCGCGCAGCTGCTGCACCTGCGTGTTGCCGGGCGCGCAGATCAGCACGCCGTCTGCGGTGAGCAATGCGGCCTCGGCCGCCTCAAGGGCGGCACCCGCGCGGCTTGCACCCTTCGCCTTTTCCGCATACGCCAGCTCAATCGCGGCGTTGATTTCCCTGATCAGGTACTCGCGGATCAGTTCATCAAAATGCGCGGGGAATTTCGTCATGATATCATCGATCTTGAAGGACTCGGTGCGCTTCAGGTCGGGATTCATTTCGATGGCGCGCTCGGCCACCTCGCGGTTGTTCGGATAGTCGGCCGTCCTGCACTTGTCGTAGAAATTCTGTGCCTCGCGTTTGTCACTGAGCATCCCGCCGTACACGCTGTTGATATCGAGCAGCGGGCGTATGGCATGGTAGGCCTTCGTGAGCATCTCTCCCGCGTCCCCTCCGTCGGCACCGCCCATCTGCTGCTGTGCCTCGGGCGACGGCACAGCCGCCTCTGGCACGGGCGATCGCTCATCATCACGAGACTCATTCCGGTCATCGGAATCACGCTTCAATTCCTTCTCAGCCTTTTTTTTCACCTTCTCAAGATCAAACTGGGCATGGCAGACATGCGGTCGAAGCAGCACGGCAAACAGCACGCAGACAACTGCGATCGCCGCCTGGGTGAAAAGCGAGCGGTCCATGGTATACCTCCGTATCAGGATGGGATGAATACGCAGCAGGACAGCAGTGGCAACGCGTACCCGCCGGACGCCGGCGAAGCAACGTTGATTAACATCTGCATTGAATGATGCCCGTAAATAAGATTTTTCTCCCCGGAAGTCAAGGACATCGCCGAAAGACCTTTTCACCAGAGGTTCGAGAATTTTTTCCCGAAATCCGGACTTGACAAATCGCAAATATTTTCGTAATTACACTGGAAATAGTTGATATCCGCACCTTTTTATTCCTTCCGCAGGTGACTCGCACGTTTTACGCGGCACCGGATTGGAGACGCGGCGTTTTCGTCCGCCTAAATCGCATATCCGCACCTGATAATCCGCAGCACCTTAATCCCCGCCACGGGCCACACAGTCAGGCGATCTGCGCCATTGGCCCGGAGGGGTCCGGCCGCATATCGGCCCGCGTGGGCCTACCGGTCGTATTCCGTTGCACACAATCATCTGCTGAGAGGTACAATATGAAGTCCATCCTTTTCGTGACCGCCGCCCTGCTTTTGATCACCGCCTGCTCGAATGAGCGAGACGCCGACACGCAGATTCAGGATATCACCACGGTGCAGGCGGCAGGCAGCCAGTTTCCGACCGTCGTGCATGACGCCTACGCACCCTGGGCCAAGATGAAGGGCGAAGCGTATTCCGCCATCCATCCCGAAGACGCACCGGGATTGAAAGACATCGACATCACGCCCTTCCCCGACTCCTACATCATCAACAGCGGGAGCATCGGTGAGGGCGCCACGGAACTGCACTTCGTCACGCTGATCTGTTCCGACGCGGCCGAGGCCGTGCAGGATTTCTACATCCGGGAGCTGGTGGACGAGCGCGGCTGGAGCTATGAAAAACATTTCCATGTTTTCCAGCCCGGCAGGGGCAACGACTTCATTACAAACAACACGCCGTTTGTCTCGGTGACCGCACTGAACCACGGTTCCGAGGAAGTGCGCAGTGTGGATGAGGATTTTCTGGAGAATTTCAGGACGCGGATTCAGATCACGTACCGGTAATCTGTGCGGGGGGGGGCACGGACCGCACCACACGCTTACGCGTGTGGATAGCGCATGCGGCAAGACCATCGCGTGTCACACACCATCGCGTGTCACACACCATCGCGTGTCACACACCATCGCGTGTGGATAGCGCATGGCTTACTGCTTCCACGCTTGGCCCTCCTGCGTGCGGCCGCGGCATAGCCGCGGCCTCTGCCTTTCCGTGATCTTTCTCTTTCTCGAATTCCCTACCGCACAAGAAGGAGCTTGCGCATCTGCACGCCACCGCCGGTGTGGATGCGGGCGAAGTACATGCCGGCGCGAAGCGCGGGAGCGGGACGCCACAGCCACGGCTCCTGCAGTTCCGCGACGCGGTGACCGAGCAGGTCAACGATTTCAATGCGCTGAATCCGGGCGGGACTTCGGAAGACGCAGAAGCTTGAGACCGGTTGCGGCACAATGTCCACGCGGATACGCCGGGCCGCGGGCGGCTCTTCCGCACTGACAACCACGCCGTCAAACAGTTCGACACGCACGTCGGCCTGTTCGAGAATATTCGCGGGAGCACGGTTTTTCAGCACCAGATAGCACTCGCTGTCATCCGCCACAGTCGAAGCCCAGTCCCCGCCTTCCAGCGACGGAGTATAGGCGAGACAGCTGAACGGCGCACCACGCTTCCAGGCGTCATAATTGCCCGCGTCGAGCAGCATGGCCGCGAGCATTCCACCGCCCTGCGCCTCCCAGCGATGGAAGCGGCTGCGCTGGCTGTCGCGCGTGTTGACGCCGCTCACGATTTGCGTTCCGCCAGACGTCACTTTCACCGACCAGGGACCGGGTGAAGACGGCGCTTCCACGGACGGCGCATCGTCGGCGCGGCGCAGATGCGGATATGCAACGGTCACGTTGTACCGGGCACCCGCCGCGGTGTTGCGCTGTGTCAGGAAGTATGCGCGCGTGGAATCCTGCGGACTCCATCCGAAATGCGGATGGAAGAGGTTGACCAGGTAGCGCTTGTCCGCGCCCGCGGCGAATGTTACGACGCCACTGCTGTTGGTATAGAAATGCATGCAGGGACGATATCCCTGTCCGTAAATGTTCGGGCCGTAAATCTGCACCATCGTCCCTTCCATCGGGGTACCCAGGGTGTCTGTCACGGTAAGTGAGAACGTGCAGGTATCGGCATAGCCTGCGGTCATGTTGAAGGGATAGCCGTCGGGCCGCGTCGCCTCCACCATGGAGATTTCCCACCCATAGCTGCCGCCCGGCAGCATGTTCGTGATCCCGTAAAACTGGTTGCCGCTCTCGGAAAGTCCACCGCGGAAAAATTCGTAATGGTGCCACCCCTCATCCCAGACACAGCCGAACACATGATCCTCCGCATGACAGCCGAGGTAGATAATCGGAATGAGCGCGGTGCGGCAGGCGGCGGCAACGAGAAACGCGTCTTCGTTGCAATTGCCGTTGTGCTTGATCAGGATCTGGTTGGGCTGAAAGGCGCGCGGCAACGTTACATCCACCGGCACGGCACGCGACGCCCAGTTGCCGAGCATGTCGAGGGCGGACTGCCCGGGGGCGTAGTCGCGATTGAACGGCAGGTAGGTTGCCTCGCGGCTCCAGAGCAGCCGCGGCTGCTTCATCAGTTCACCGAAGCGACGGATGGATGCGACGGTTCCCTTGCTGGTTGTGATGTTCACCGGCTGGTAATCGTGCGCCGGGTCGGGGTTGCTCCAGATAAACTCCCGCCAGGAATGGCCGTAGGTGCGCTGTCCGCTGCTGCCCGTGTTGTCGACGACGTAGACACCCTCCTGGTCCATCTTCGGATGCACGACATACCAGTAGTAATAGTCGCGCGGGATTTCCGACCAGATCGTATCCTGTGCGGCGCGGTCATAGATGCGGTATTCCGTCGTCGTGAAGTAGTCGCGGTTCTCGTAACTCCCGTGTTCCACGAGCCGCACGTACTGCAGCGAATCGGCCACTCGATATATGTGCTCGGCGTTTCGGACGAGCATCTCGCGATCCATGCCGAACCGCGTCTCAGTCAGCGTCTGCAGCGACGAACCGGCGATGGTGAACGCTATTTCATCCTTGATGCCGGGATCGGCGCCGGTGATCAGCCGGGCGAAATTGTCGTCCTGATTGCGCGCTGCGAGCAGTCGCAGTTTCAGGCGGAGGCGGTCGCGCAGCCAGTCGGGACACTGCTCGAGCGCTTGCTGAGAGGCGGAGGAGAGCTGCGGCGCTTCGTCTTCGCGTTCGATGATCTTCGTGACCGGATCAATGCGCAGCACCATGGTCTCACCTTCGAAAAGCAGCTGCCGTTCTTCGGTCGAGGCCACCACGTCACCGTCGGAAACGCGGAGCATGCCCTGTCGCATTTCCGTTACAGCGTCTCCGCTGCGGCTGCTGCGAGGAGACAGCACCGCGGGCAGGGGCAGGGGCACGGCCGCCGGCTGGCGGAACAGTTCGGAATCCGTCGCAGAGCGCTGTTTCAGCAGCAGTGGTGTGTGCTGCGCCACCGCGCTGAGGGGATGCATGATGATTACGAGGGCGAGAACGGCAACACGATTCATGGGACTCCTCCGGTCGGATGGGACAGTCAAATCATTGAAAATATTAGGAGATCCGGAACTGATAATCAAGAGTACTTGACTTCGATTCAAGATATTGTTATGATGAGTTTCGTCTATCCACACATATTTCCATGGAAGAGGAGGAGTCTATGTGTTTACCCTATGGTCAGACAACGACCATCACGTTTCCGAACGGAGTGAGCGCAGATGTGCACATTGAGTTGCAGGACGCGCCTGATGCGACGGACAGTCAGTTCTTCGTCGAACTCAACTATCCCCTGAACACTCCCCTGTGGAGAATTTGCCTCGAGGACGAAAAGCGAGCATGGAGAACATACCTGTACAGTGACGGTCCGTGGCTTGTCGATCGCGGTGACGGGGCTTCATGGCAGCAGGGCGTGGCGATTCCGCAGCCCGACGGCAACGGCAACCAGTTTGTCACCACATCGGCCATTGCGCTGATCACCGTTGATCCCGATGAGTGGGCCGGTTACTGCTCTGACCACAAGAGCTACGGCATCACGGTGTATTTCACCATGCCATTGGGTGGTGGCGGGGATTTTATTCTGGACGAACCGGAACCATCGATAGACGCGTTTCCTCTCCGCTTCGCGCTTCCAGCAGGGGTGGATGAGCAACCCGGGAATCCGCTGAAGAAAAAGAAGATCATCATCATCTGGCGATGAATCCATCCCGATGCCGGAGATCATGCCGTCCCCTTCCCAGGGGGCGGTTTTTTATTTCGGGGCTTCCCGTGGGATGATGATGCGGAATTCGGTACGTGAACCCAGTGTGGAGTGCACGGTGAGTTCACCGCCATGCAGCTGCGTGACGATGTCATAGGAAAGCGAGAGGCCGAGACCGGCGTTGCGGCTGCTGCGGCGCGTCGTGAAGAACGGTTCGAAGATTTTCTCGCGCAGGTCCTCCGGGATGCCATGACCGTTGTCGGTGATGGAGATCTGCACCCTGCTGCCATGATCCCGGGTCTGCACGTTGACGGTCGGAACGTAGTCGCCCCCTTCTTCCGCCGCACGATTGAGCGCGGCCTCCCACGCGTTGTTGCATATGTTGACGATGACGCGGCTGAGGTCCTGGGGCAGGATTTCCACCTCGCCGATATTCTTGTCATAGTCGCGATGAAGGTCGAGCGTGAACTGCGGGAACTGCAAACGCATACCGTGGTAGGCCAGCATCACGAACTCATCGACCAGGTCGTTGAGTGTGACGCTGCTCCGCTGGCTCATGCCGGAACGGGAATGCATGATCATGGCGCTGACGATGGATGTCGCCCGCCGCCCGTGCTCGCGAATGTGCTTACAGTTCGAACGGATCTGCTCGATAAGGCGCTCCGACTGCGGATCGCCCTCGTCGTTCTGCGCTTTCAGTGACTGCTCAAGCTCACCGAGAAGTTCACAGGAAAGCTCGGAGAAATTATTGACGAAGTTCAGCGGATTCTGGATTTCATGGGCGATACCTGCGGTCAGCTCACCGAGCGCCGCCAGTTTTTCGTGCGCGACCAGCTGCCGCTGCGTCTCCAGCAGGCGGCGGTTCGTCGTATCCAGCTGTTTGTTCTTCTCTTCGAGCTGCTCGATCGCGCCTGCCTTGGCAATGGCCGAGGAGGCATGTTCCTTGAGTCGCATCAGCCGCCGCAGATCGCTTTCCCCGAAGGTGTCTTCCGTATTGGATCCCAGCACGAGAAAACCTTCCAGCAGGCGCGCGCGCTCAATGACCATCGCCATGAAATGCGTCTCCCTGCCGTCGCTGTTCTCGGGGAGGTACCGCTTACCGAGTCCATGCAGGAAATACACCCCTTCACGCATCCGTTCCAGTGACGCATCCACGCTGCCTACGAGGTCGCGCAATGTGAAGGTGCGTTCCTTCAAATCGGCGGAATTACGTCCCACTGCCGCGATGACGCGGAAAACATCGCCTTTCATTTCACGCCGCACGAACAGCGCGACATCAGCGTGTGGAAAAAGCAGCAGTGACTGCATCAGCAGGGCATCGAGCACGAACGGCAGCTGTGTTTCGCGGTTCACTGTGCGGACGATATTGTCGAGTCGTTCAAGTTCCTCCGCCTGCCAGCTGATCTCACGCGCCTGCGATTGGATTTCTTCCGTGCGCGCAGCGACCAGCATTTCGAGTTCCCTGCTGCGTTCCTTCAGAAAACGGGAACGATACCAGGCCGGACCGCCAAATACCACGATCCCGAAAAGAATCCCTCCCACAAGGAATGCCCACCAGGTCCGATACCACGGAACGAGCACCGTAAATTCGGCTGTGGCCTCCTCGCCGGCGATGCCATCAAGGGTAACAACACGCACCCGAAAGACGTAATCACCCGGAGGTAATTGCATATATTCCACGTTCTCAGGCCAGGAGCTGAACGCCGTCCATGCGGTATCGAGACCATCAACTCTGTACTGAAATCCCACTCTGTTCGCGATTCCAAAATTCGGTGCGGTATACCAGATCACGACACGGCGGTGATCGTCGTCAATTCGAATCATGGATGTGCTGTCCGGATCAGTGTTGCCATTATAGAGGGTGACACCATCGACGGATATTTCTCGTATCAGCGTTTTGAACAGCTGTTGCCTCGACTGCTCAACGGAGGGATCCAGACGGATAACTCTTCCTTCCGAGGATAACCAGAATACCCCGTCAGGATCGACATAAGTTTCGTACACAGGGAGATCAAGGAGGCGCAGAAAATCCTCCCGCTGTTCGAGCGCGTATCGCCCGTCACTCTTTCTGACGAGGTATCCTGCCAGACCGGAAAACAACTGCACCCAGTATCTCCCATTCGACAGCTTGAATATGACCCGCGGTTCACTCGCCACCACCGGGAGACCCACAAGGGACTGAAGCTCATCGGCAGGGATGAATTCATCAGCGGAATCGCTCAACCACATCCCCCCTTCTCCCTCAAGAATGAACAGAGGTTCACCAAAGACGAGTTGGATGTCGATGACCCCGACTGTATTCATATCACCGGACGGAGTGACCACGCTCACATCGGGATTCAGAATGCCGCGGTCGCGTTTGATGCAGCGGGCGCCGGAACGTGCAGTGCCCGCCCAGATTCGCCCTTCGGCGTCTTCACAGAGATTGATAACGAAATCCTGCTCTTTCTCGAGGAAATTCTTCGTGATCCATGTATCACCACGACGGATCAGCAAATAGTATCCGCTGCCTGCACCAACAAGCACCGTATCCCGACTCCCGGAGAGCAACAGAAGCTTCCGTGCTCCTCGATGCGCGACAGGTTTCGGTCTGGCTCCCCCCGTTTTGACAAACACTCCCTGCTCGGAAGCAATCAGGAGCTGGTCTTTCAGCGGCAGGAAATCATGAACCGTGCTTTGAATGAAGTCTTCGGCAACAAACCTCGCCTGCCGGAACTTCCGTGCCGTCTGATTGACGGATGCTGGTTCGAGCCGGAAAAGCCCCTGTGTTGTTCCTGCATAGAGCACACCATTGTACCGCACCATGTCAGCCACGATCCCGTCGATGCCCTGCGGAGAGGAGAACTGCGTAGCCTTTGCCGGCCACTCGATACGCACAACGCTTTCATCGAGGATGACCCAGATATTTTGCTCATCGTCCTGGTAGAGACGATTCACCGAGTTATCGGGAAGACCTACTTCCTTATCGATCACGGCGATAAGGGCACCGGTGGTGTCGACGATCCATATCCCGTGGCGATCAGTTCCGAGGGCAATCGTACCATCCGCAAGCTCGATACCGCAGGACGGGATGCAATCGGGAACGAGATCCTTTGCGTAATCCATGATCTGCCTGAACCGGTGACCGTCATAGCGGAAAATTCCGTGGCGTCGGTTCCCGAGCACGATATCACCGGACGCTGATGCAAACAGGAAAATGAGTTTATCGGTGGCATCAGCAAGGAAGTCGCCTCCCCTGACCGGCACGACGTTTCCACCCTCAATCCTGCAGATACCAATACTGTCCTGATAAACGTACAGCTTGCCGTGTGCAGGAAATGCCCGTTTGAATGTTGTCTGAGGAAGGATGTAGCTGCAGTTGCTTCCGTCCCATTTGCACAGGGCTTCGGGCGAAACGAACCATGTTTCATCGGCTAACGGAATACACTGATTGACAGAAGTAAATCGCGGTGCACTGGATGGGAGACTGTCACTGAGATAATTCAGCTCCCAGCCGCCGAGTGAATCCAGCGAAAGCCTTCCGAATTCTCCGAACATACCGTAATAGATCGTTCCATCATCACCGCACGCGACGGTGAAAAACGGCATCGTATTATCCGATGCAACATAGTCCCAACGCAAACCGTCATACTCGAGCAGACAGTATGTATTTGCGAGCCACAGCATTCCCCTCTGATCCCGCACACAACCCCAGTTCATGACATCCGCATACGGCAGTTCCCCGGTGTTGATCACCTCCATCATCGGCATGCCGATCTCCCTGCCGTAGCGGGATTCCGCGTTCCGCTGTGCTGACGCGTCACTGCCGAGATGCAGGACCGCCCAGACAACCATGACCGAAACGAATGCGTGAAGACGCATGACGCTCTACCCGGAATATGATTCGGAGACTCTGGTCTGAATACTACGAAATTTGCGGGGTTTGCGCAAGACACGCGCATGACACATGCCCGGGGAGGTGGGGATTCCCGGTTGAATGTTCTATTTTTGCACGGGACGACGGTCCGCCCGCACTCCCCTCATCGAATCCACCCACGAGCAGCACAGCACCATGAAAACGTTCCACGACCTGTATCAGCACATGCACTGGGCAGACGCATCCATGTGGAAGGCCATCACCGGCACGCCGGCGGCCGGTGACGACACGCGCATCCGCGAACTTGCGTATCACATCCACCTTGTGCAGCACGCGTTCCTCCACCTGTGGAGAAAGACACCGTTCGATGTGCCGAAGCCGGACAGTTTTTCCTCCCTCAATGATATCATGGAATGGGCCCGGAGCTGGCATCTCGATGTCCTCCCCTTCCTTGCCGCACTCGATCCCGCCGAACTCCAGCGCCGAGTCATGGTGCCATGGGTGCGCCACGTCGAAGCGCAGATCGGAAATCCCCCTGAACAGACAACACTCGAAGACACGATGCTGCAGGTGCCGATGCACAGCGCACATCACCGGGGACAGATGATGACGCGTCTGCGTGAGCTCGGCGGTGACCCGCCGCTGGTAGACATGATCATGTGGGTGTGGCTGGGACGTCCCAAAGCTGCGTGGTAAGGAAGGCGGCCTGCTCCTCCACGGCACGCGCGAAATGCTCTCCACTATAAATGCCGAAATGGCCGGCGGGATATCGCCGCACGAGAATTCTCCCGGCCAGCGCCTTCTCCGCCGCGGCCGTCGCCGCCGGGGGATTGATTTCATCGTGCTCGCACATCTGCCAGAGCACACTGCAGCGCACGCGGTCGGCGCGCTTGATCGGACGGTACTTGTCGCCGCGGAGCACGATACGCGCACAGACTTCATTTCGGAATGACGGCGCCGCCATGCGGGAGTAGAATGCGTATGCATCGTCGAGGGGAAACATCGCAAGTGACCCGGCGGGACCGGTTACGGGCACGCGGTGCGGCGGCCGCCGGAGAAAACGGCGGAACATGTCGCGCTGGCCGTGCACCATGAGTCGCAGCAGCGAGCCGATGCCCACCTTGCGAAGCATGATCTCCCCGGCGACCCTGCCGTCGAGACTCGTCACCTGTGCGATGACGGCAGCGACCTTCGTATCTTCCGCGGCGATGTCTACCGCGTAGGCACCGCTTGCGGACGTGCCCCAGAGCGCGACGCGATCCGCGTCGATATCCGGCCTCGCACGCGCCCAGGCGATGACCGCCCGCCAGTCATCCTTCTGGTACGGAATCCAGATGAGCTGCCGTGGCTGCCCCTCGCTCGCACCGAGAAAACGGTAGTCGAACGCGAGAACTGCGAATCCCTCCCGCACGAAGCGGAGGGCGTACTGCTCGAGTCCCATGTCTTTCGTGCCGGCGAAGCCGTTACCCATGATGACACAGGGCGCGGGAGCTTCTCCTGCCTCGGGAAGGTAAAGCCACGCATGGATGTGATCACCTCCGCACGGGATGATGACATCGTGCCTGCAGGATGGGATGCCGGAAACGGCCTGTTTCTCTTGCGGATCATCTTCCGGTTCAGCAGTGTTGTCGGATGCCAGCGTGATGGGGGGCGCGGTTATCCAGGGTGCGAAGGCGACGACCACGGCATAGACAACGGTCAGCAGAATCAATCCGAGGAGAATGAAAAAGACTGTCATGATGAGGGCTCCGGGGATGAACGGAATTCAATCTATTTTTTTCAGGGATAAAGTCAATCCCCTGTCCGTCGATTGGCGGGGAATTCGTACCTTACGCAGGCACTGTTCGTGCGATGGCCCCGACAGTGCGGAGGCATCCTGCCGGCGTCACACGCGGTCTGCCGCAGCAGGAATTCACCAAAGGTCGTCCCCATGTTTCACGAGATATTCCATCCCCCAACGCCATGATTTCCGGCTCCTACATCGAACTCAGTACTTCCGCCCTCCGTCGGAACATCCACTACCTGAAAAAACGCATCGGTCCGTCGGTCCGCCTCGTGTCGGTGATCAAGGGCAACGCTTACGGCCACGGCATCGAGGCCTTTCTGCCACTCGCCGAGCAGTGCGGGCTGCACGATTTTGCCGTCTCCGATGCTACCGAGGCCGAGCGCGCGCTGCGTGTGAAACGTCCCGACTCGGAGCTGATGATCATGAACATGATTGACAACCGAGATCTGGACTGGGCCATCGAGAACGACATCTCCTATTACGTGTTCGACGTCAACCGTCTTGCGGCGTCGCTGGAAGCGGCGCGCCGATGCGAAAAGCCCGCACGCATTCACATCGAAGTGGAAACGGGGTTCAACCGGACGGGATTCAAGGAGGAGCAGCTCGAGGACGTGATGGAGTTCTGCCGGGCGCACCGCCACGCGCTGACACTCGAGGGGGTGTGCACGCATTTCGCGGGCGCGGAGAGCATCGCGAATTACTACCGCATCCAGGGGCAGAAGGAGCGGTTCTACCGCATCCGCGAGCGCTTTGTCGCGGCGGGACTGCGTCCCCGCTTTTTCCACGCCGCAAGTTCCGCCGCCACGCTCACGTATCCCGACACCCGCAGCGACATGGTGCGCTGCGGGATTTCCATGTACGGATTCTGGCCGAGCAAGGAGACACGCATTCACATCATGCTGTCGAAGGAGACGCATTTCAACCGCGATCCGCTGCAGCAGGTGATGACCTGGAAGAGCAGCGTCATTTCGCTGAACCGTATCCCTGCAGGCGAGCATGTCGGCTACGGTACGAGTTACCTGACCGACACGCCGACGACCGTGGCGATTGTTCCCGTCGGGTACTATCACGGCTACAGCCGCAATCTCAGCAACCTCGGCGAGGTGCTGATTCACGGACGCAAAGCCCCCGTGGTGGGTATGGTGAACATGAACATGATTCTCATCAACGTCAGCGCCGTTCCCGGTGTGGAGGCGGGCGACGAAGTCGTTCTGATCGGCAGACAGGGAAAGCAGAAAATCACGGTCGGCTCATTCTCCGACCTGGCGCAGTACGTCAACTACGAAATGCTCATCCGCCTGCCGTACGAAATCCCGCGCGTGGTGATGCCGTAGGAGGCAGAGCGCAGGAGGCAGTACGCAATACACGAGTATTGCCTCCTGCCTCCTGCGTACTGCGTATTGCCTACTTCACAAGCATCATCCGCCTTGTGAGGAGGATGCGGCCGGTGCGCAGCTCGGCGGTGTAGGCGCCGCTGGGCAGATCGCTTCCGTCGAATTCCACCACGTGCGTTCCGGCCGTGCGTTCTCCTTCGGCGAGCACAGCGACTGTGCGCCCGTGCAGGTCGCGTACGGTGACCGTCACCTGCGCGCGCGAGGGAAGTTCAAAGGTGATCCGGGTCGCGGGATTGAACGGATTCGGATAGTTCTGGTACAGCACGAATCCGCCCGCGGCCGCGAAGCCGGGCTCCACCGCGGTCGTGGTGTCGATGACCGAGAATACCGCCGTGCTGACATCCGTCAGGGCCTCGCCGCCAAGTGCCGTCAGACGGATCGTGTAATCGTCACGGGTTTCCAGATCAGAGGGGATATCCCACAGCCAGGCGCCCGTGCTTTCTGCCGTGTCAAGCACCATCACCCTGTCCTCGCCGCGGTACAGCTCGATAATCACATCCTCTGCGATGTTGTCATCCCATTCAATGAAGTGCTCGAGTCCGCGCTGCCACTGCTCCCCGCCGTCGGGGACGGTGACATCGACGAAGGGTGCAACAGTGCGGAAGGACTGCGTCTCACACCAGTCGCTCTGTCCGGCCTCGTTCGTCGCGCGCACCCGCCAGTAATACGTGGCGTCGGCGTCCAGTGACGACAGCTCGTACATGCCCGCATGCATATTCTGAACGTCGACGATCGGGCTGGAAAATCCATCGTCCATGGCGACCTGCAGAGCGAAGCTCTCGACGAGTCCCACAGGATTCCACTGCAACATGGCCGGCAGGGTCTGGTTCACCGTACCGCCGTTGTCAGGTGAGTACGGCATGGGGATATGGACTTCAAGCGGAATGTCTGGCGTGGCGAGGATATACTCACCGAATTCCGTCACGTCGGCCACCACCTTGCCCGTCACGCTGTTGTAGGATGTCTGCACTGGTGAAAATACGCCCGTGCCGTATTCCGCGCGCCAGTACACGGTGGTGTTTTCGGGATCATCGATATCCCACTTCGCGGCATCGAAGCGCAGCTCGGCGTCGATGTCGGAAATGCTGTACTCGGTGAACGTCGCGTGCAGCGGTATCACGCGCGGTGCCCGTTCGGTGAACGCGGGATTCAGAGGCGCGAAGCAGTACTTCTTGACGTACATCTCGTTGTACCCGCTGCCGCCGAGGGAATTGATTTTCACCTCGATGCCGCTGTCATTCCCCTCATCCTCCCGGAACTCGTACGCGAGCCCGGCAGACACTTCAAACTCGACGACGTCGGCGCAAGGCTGACCGTCGGGCATCGGCAGGCGGAAGGCGCGATAACTCTCCACCTCCGGATTGTCGAAGAACAGCTCGAAGACCTTGTCGCCATCCGGAGTCACCTCCGTGCAGGCGGGAATCAGATCGCCACGGCCACCGCCCCATCCGATGAAGGTGTTGCCGTTCGAGAGGCGCTGCGCACTGCCGCGATGCCAGCCGGAAATCACTTCGTCGGGCTCCCAGCCCCAGACCAGCGTGGCGACCCTGTTCTCCTCGTCCACCTCGTATTCCCAGACGCGTGAGGTTCGATTTCCCCGCCGATCACCGTTATCGTAGATGAGAAAATTCCCGTTCGGGATGCGGTGGATCATGTGTCCGCCGAAATGTCCGACGGCGTCGGCGCTGTCCACTCCCACGAAGGAAAACTCGTTTTCATCCCCGCCGAGATGCCACATGATTTCTCCGCTGGCGCGGTTGATCTTTTTCGTCCACACCGGCGTCGCGAGAATGATATTTCCGTCGATGTCGAGGTTGATGGTGTTCAGGTGAAAGGCGCTCACGGTGGAGCGGCCACCAAAGCGTCCGTAGTCGAAGGTGTCGAAGGAATAGTGATCCCAGGAGCGCCACTGAAAGACGACATTCTGGTCCGCATCGAGTTCCTGCACCACGCCGCCCGAAACGAGCGCGTTCGGATAGCCGCCGTCGACGATGTCGCTGAGATCGACACGCGTGAGATAATAGCCGAAGAGCAGGTAATGTCCGTTCGGCAGCATCTGGAAGTCATGCGCCTCGGCGATGTAGCCGTTTTTCATCTGCACACTGTCGATGACGTTGAAGTCGTGATCCATCACCATGTGAATGACATCACCGCCGCCCGTGTAATCGTGATGGTGCAGGAACTGCGCGTAGGTCAGGCGTCCGTTCGGCTGCACCTTGAAGTCATAGGCGTAATCGTCGGTCAGCTCGCGGTACCAGAGCGGCGTGCCGTCGTTTTCGAGAATCATGAGATAGTAGCCGACGCCTTCCACTTCCGCCGCCACGGCGAGAAAAATATATCCCTCTCCGAGCGCGGATGAGTCGAAGACCTGCGCGGTGATGGACGGGAAATTCGCGGGCAGCGAATCCGCACGCACTGCGTGCCAGCCGTCTTCCGAGAGCAATTGATTGATGTCACGCTGAACAAGTGCGGTGGACTGCTGTGCGGGGAGAGCAGTCGTGAAAAGCAGTGTGACCAGCAGACAAAGGAATGTGCGTCGCATGTGCGTACCTCCGAAATATGAATCAAGCGAATGTCAGTGGCGCAGCAGCATGCTGCGCGTCTCCTGCTGCGTGCCGGCGCGCAGCCGCAGCAGGTACATGCCCGCGGGCAGATCTCCGGGATGCCAGCGCAGCGCGTGCGACCCGGCCGCCATGCGACCGTCGCGCAGGACGGCAACGCTCCTGCCCAACGCATCACACACTTCGAGCCGCACCGTTCCCTCCACCGGCAGCGAAAAGCGCACGACGGTGTATCCCGCAACGGGATTGGGATAATTCGGCATGAGTGTCGGCTCCGCCGGCAGTGATGCCTCCATATCCGCCTGACCGTCACCGCTTTCAATTCCCGTCGGATACCGTTCGATCGGATCGCCGGGCGTGAGATCTCTGCCCTGCAGTCCCGGGTAATCGGCATCGAAACGCGCGCAGCGGAACACCATATTATCTTTGCTGAATCCTGATCCCGGGATCTGCGTTCCCTGCGTCAGCGGCCCGTCATGCGTGACGGGATTGATGTAGCGCCAGACGATCTCCCCGGCGGGAGTCACTTCGAAAAACTCGCCCACCGGGCCATTGCAGATCAGCGTATTTCCGTTCGGCAGACGCGACGCCCCGGAAATATTTACCGCGAAAAAGTCCCGCGGATCCGGCGCGGTATAGTTCCACACCGGCGTTTCCGGACCGTACACACCGTTCGCGCCGATGCGGTAGTGTCCACTGCTATCCACCGGCGGAGTGATCTCCAGCACGGAGGAATACGAGCCCATGGTCTGATCGCCATTGCTGAAGACGAGAATATTCCCCGCGCCCGGATATCCCTCCTCGATCCACCGCGCGTCGTGCTGCACGTAGAGCTGCCGCAGCGCGGGCGTGTCGGGATGATAGGCGCGCACATTCCCATAGCGATAGAGCAGATCACCACCCCGGCCGTAGCGCCCGCCGGTATGGCCGGCCGCCTCCTCGGTGGTAGTGCTGTGATCGATTATCCAGATCTCACTGTAGTTGCGCACGCTGATCAGGATCTGGTCCAGCGCGGCATTGTAATCGACGGCGTTGCTGTGCCACCAGTCCGGCTGGCGGGTGTCGGTAGCGGTGAGCTGCGCGTTGAGATTGATCAGTTCCGGATGCTCCTCCACCACGCCGTAATTCGCTTTCGTGGAGTCCACATCCTGCACGAGATGATCCCACAGATGCCATTCCCAGACGATGGTTCCGCTGTCGGCACCTTCGGGACGCACCTCGATGATATGGTCGGGAAACAGCCCGTAGTCCGGTACGCGACTCGGATCCACGCCGGCCTCGAGAGCTTCGGCGCGGGATTTCCGCTCCCAGGCGATCATGAGCACGTTGCCGTTGGGCAGCACTTCGATGTCGTGATGCTGCTGCACGCGGTTGTTCGAATAGATGAATTCCCAGAGTACGTCGCCGTTCCAGTCGCGCGTGACGATGCGTCCGCCGCCGCCACCACCGCGGAAGCTCAGATTGTGCAGCATTTCGCAGCGGATCAGCCGACCGTCGGGCAGCAGATACGCAATCTGTCCGGGCGTGGTGTTCCCCGGCCAGGAGTGCACCAGTCGTCCCTCCATGTCGACGAGATATGTCGTCGTACTTCGCAGTGGAGCGAAGAGCGTGTATCCCTCATATGCCTGCGGCGAGTTGCGCATGAGTCCCATGGTGCGTTCCTGTGCGACGGAGGCAGACGTCAGTACGAGGAAAAAGACGAGAACCCGCATCGGACTCAGGGATCGCCTCAGGGGTTCAGTATCAGTATTCATGCAGGTCAGTGTGGATTGGTGGAAAGAGCTCTGGAGATAAGACAGACGAAAAGGAAAATGGTTGCATTGCCCCGCGCGTTCGTCCTGTCCCCGGAACGCAGCGTCCCCCTGGGATGCGTTTGCTGTTTTTCCACAGAAACGCTACGTTCCATACTATCCGACCTCAATGTACGCAGTGAGCAGACACCGTTCAACGTGTCCGGCTCGTTCGATTCGCATCCACGGTATTGATGGCACTCATATAGATCCCATCCCTCAACCCGGACAAGGAGCCACCCGCATGAAATCCCTGCTACCGTTTTTCCTGACGGCATGTTTTGCCGTGTGCCTGCTGTGCGGCACTGCATCCGCGCAGACAGCCGACGCCGCCCCCGACCTCCATGTCACCGCCGCGGACGCCGGTCCGCTTGGGAGCACAGCTGCTGCCGACCCCATGAACGTCGGACTTGCGAAAGGCGGTCCAACCGACATCATGGCACAGTGGTCCACAACGATCTCCCTGCCCTCCGAGAAATGCTATCACGGTGCCGCGGCGCTCAACGGCGCGATTTACATTTTCGGCGGACTCGACGTCACACGGCATTTCGACACCCAGTGCTACAGGTTTGATCTCGGGACGACCATGTGGAGCGGCATCGCCTCTCTGCTCGTGCAGCGCGGTCTTCCCGCGGTGCAGGCCGTGGGCGACAAAATATACATCATCGGCGGGTACAGCGCGGTCAATCCATTTACCGTACAGAAACCCGTCCTGGAATACGATCCTGCGACCGACACCTATACCGAAAAAGCAGACATGCCGATGCCGGTGTTCGGTGCGGGATCATTCGTATACAACGGCCGTATCTGGGTGCTCGGCGGCGGCACGACGGCATTCGCAACATCGACCAACGCCGTGCAGATCTACGATCCCGCGCTCGACCAGTGGACCTTCTCGACCAGCCTGACGCCATATGCTTCCTGGGCAACCGGTGTCGCGTATGCCGCGAACACAGTGCTGTATGTCGGCGGCGTGCGCTACTCGGCGGGACGCGGCACGTACGGACCCTGGGCGTACACCGGGACGATTTCCGGTGACGACATCACATGGACGGAAATCGAGGATTATCCCGGCCGTTCCATCATGCGCCATTCCGCCGGCAGTGACGGATCAAAAGCGTACTTCTGTGCGGGATGGGACGGAGTCACCGGGGATGGCGGACCGCCCGCCGGTGGCACTTACGCCTATGATCCCGCTGCGGGGATATGGATTCTGAAGGATAAAAAACCGACACCGGTGTATTTCGGCAGTCCCATGGTGTTCGACGGTACGGACAAAATGTATGTCTTCGGCGGGCAGCTTCAGGGCGGTACCGTGACAGGCGCCGCCGAAGTATTCGACGTCACCGCGGCGGGCGGTCCGGTGGCGGTCTTCGGCGAGACCAGTCTCGACGTCTGGCTGAAAAACGGCAACAGCACGACCGCGGGCATATCGCTGCGCAACGACGGCAGCGTGCCGCTGAACTGGAGCGCGACAGCCGACGCGGGTTCCGCGGCATGGCTGACGCTCGCCGCCGCCGGCGGAGTCGTTCCCGTCGGTGAGATGCGGGATATTGAGCTTCAGCTTTCCTCGGCGGAAGGGAACGGCACGTTCACCGGCTCGGTGACCGTCACGACCGACGATCCGGACGCGTTATCCACAGAGATCCCCGTAACGCTGACCGTGCAGGACGAGGATGTGGACACCGACATGAACGTACTGCTTGAGGAAGGCACCGGCACCTGGTGCGGTTTCTGTCCCTACGGCGCCGACACGCTTAAAGCACTGATCGAGGAAAATCCCGGGCGCGTGTTCGGCATTTCCTACCATGGCGGTAGCAGCACCGAACCGATGAAAACGCCGTTCACCGATTTCTGGACTAATCTGGTGGACCTCCAGGGCTGGCCGCAGGGATCGATCAACCGCATCCAATTCGATGGTGAAACACGGCTGGCGATCAGCCGCCCCGCATGGCGTGGGCGCGTCGAGGAAGTGCTGGCAACCCGGCGGAGTCCGATCAGTATCAGCGTCACGGCAAAGAGTTACGACGAAGCCACGAAGCGGGTGGACATGACCATCGAGGTATTCTTCCACCGCGACGTCACCACACCACTGCGTCTGAACGTCGCGCAGCTGCAGAACTAGATGAATTACACCCAGTCGTACTATCCCCCGGGCGGCGGCAGCGAGAAACTCTTCCCGTATTACCATGACCATGTGCTGCGGCAGCTGCAGCCGAGCAACGGCGGGGAGGATCTCACACGGCATTCGACGATGACCTCGCAGAGCACGGCCAGCGTGGACATCGGGTTCACGTCGATGGATTCCACTATCGAGACCAGTGATTTCGTCATTTTCGTGCATGAATACGACGGCGAGAATTTCGGAGAGATCATCCAGGCCATCGAGCTGCCTCTCGTGGATTTCGTCACCGACGTCGTGCCGCTGCCCGCGGATGCACCGCTCGCGCTGCATCAGAACTACCCGAATCCGTTCAATCCCTCGACGATGGTCAGTTTCGATCTTCCCGCGCGTGCACAGGTGACGCTAATCGTAACCGATGCGCTGGGCCGCATCGTCACGACGCTCGCCGACGAGGTGCTGGATGCGGGACGCCACAGTCGTTCGTTCAGCGGCAGCACTTTGCCGTCGGGCACTTATTTCATGACGCTGCGCGCGGGCGACGTCGTTCGCACCCGCAGCATGACACTCATGCGCTGATTAAGCATTACACAGTAGGCAGGAAGCAGGAGGCATATTGCTTCCTGCTTACTGCCTCCTGCTTACTGCGGCATTTGCTTGATGTGCAGATCGCGCTGGGGATAGGGAAACTCGATGCCGGCGTCGTGGAAGCGCTCGGTGACGGCGTAATACAGCCGGCTCTTCAGCACGCCCGGACGGTCGGTGAAATCCCGCGTCCAGACGCGCAGGTTATACACGACGGCACTGTCGCCGAACTCCTTGATCAGCACATCCGGCTTCGGTTGCTTGAGCACGCCATCCTCGGCATGGGCGACGGCGAGCAGTTCCTCTCGTACGCGCGCGGAATCCACCTTGTATGAAACCGATACGGGAAAGTTGAAACGCACGTCGCGGTCGGAGTGGCTCCAGTTGATCACCGTGTTGGAGATGAACTCGGAGTTCGGCACGATGATGGAAATATTGTCGTTGGTGAGAATCTCGGTGGCGCGCATCGAAACATTGATCACATTGCCCGCGATCCCGCCAACTTCGATGCGGTCGCCGACCTTGATCGGCCGCTCGAGGAAGATGACGAGACCGCTGACCAGATTGTTGGTAATCGTCTGCAGACCGAAACCGATACCCACACCGAGAGCACCGAGCAGAATCGTGATACTGCTGAGGTTGATCCCCGCCGTCTGAAGGATGATGAGAAAGCCCACGGTGAGCACCATATAGCGGATGAACGATCCCATCGCAACGCGTGTGCCGAGGTCGATTTTGCTCTTTGCCATGACGCGGTAGACGAGCAGGCGATTGAGCTTGCCGGTCAGGTAAAACAGCAGAACACTGAGCACGACCAGATATGTGACTTTCCATATTGTCACGGTCGAGTCGCCGAGCGTGAAGAGCACGATATCAAAGAATCGCGTGATCTCATCGAATATCATCTGAATCTGTTCCATGCGTGCCTCGTCAGAACGGGAAGAATACGGGAATGAGCAGCACCGCGAGTATCCAGAACAGCAGGGTCAGCGGTGTGCCGACTTTGAGAAAATCCGCGAAGCGGTACTCGCCGACGCCGTAGATCATGGTGTTGGTCTGATATCCCACCGGCGTCATGAAACTGGCGGACGCAGCGAAGGTCACGGCGATGAGCATCGGGCGCGCACTCACGCCCACCGCCTCCGCCGCGGCGATGGCGATTGGCGCGATGAGAATGGCGGTGGCGTTGTTGGACATCACACCGGTGAGCAGCGTAGTGACCAGATAGAGCGCCGCCAGCAGGGCGAGCGGACCGAGATCACCGATGACGTCGATCAACGCTCCTGACAGCAGTAGCGCGAGCCCGGTTTTCTCCATCGCGATGCCGAGCGAGATGATACCGCCGAGCAGGAAAATGACCTTCCACTCGATGGCGCGATAGACTTCTTCGAGGGAAATGCTGCGGGACAGCACGAGCAGCACGGCTCCGGCGACCGCCGCAGTGACGATGGGCAGGATATCGAACGTGGCGGCGAGGATGACACCTGCTGTGATCAGCAGTGCGGGGACAAGTCGTGAGCGGCGCGGCCTGGGCACCTCCACTTCGGATGCGACCACGAAATCGGGATCACGCAGGATGCGATCCATATTGCTGCGCGGCACCTCGAGCAGCAGCGCGTCTCCCGCACTGAGACGCGTGTCGCGGAAGCCGCCGTGCAGCAGCTCGCCACGATGCCGCAGGGCAAGAGCCGTAGCCTCATAGGTATTGCGGAAGCGGGCGCCGCGTATCGTCCTGCCCGCGAGCGGGGCATTTGGCGCGATGATGACCTCCATCAGCGCCAGCTGGTCTGCATCGAAATCCTCGTCGCGCAGCGCCTTGTCGCCGCGCACCGCACAGCCGACGCTGTTCTTCAGCCGCTGGATCTGCCGTACGTCCACACGCAGGCGCAGCACGTCACCCGCGGCCAGGCGCGTGTCAGCAACGTTTTCATGCAGGCGCTCCCCATCGCGAATCACCTCGAGCACGTCCACGTCAAGGTCGCGCACCAGCCGGGAATCCTCGACACGTTCACCGACCGACGGCGCATCGGGCAGCAGCACGACGTCGGTGAGATAATCCGCCATCGCATACCGCCGGGTGAGACTGCTTTCGACATCCCGCACGGGAATCAGCCGGGCGCCCACCGCAATCATATACAGCAGACCGGCGAGAAAAAACAGTGCTCCGAGCGCCGTGAATTCGAACATGCTGAACGGCGGATAGCCGTGGTCAGCGGCGATGGTGCTCACGAGAATGTTCGTCGACGTACCCACGAGCGTGCAGAGTCCGCCGAACATCGAGGCGAAGGAAATCGGCATGAGCAGGCGTGAGGGACTGATCGCCGTTTTCTGCGAAACACTGAGCAGAACGGGGATGAACACGGCAACGACAGGGGTGTTGTTGATGAAGGCCGACATCACTCCGATCAGCACCATCGAGGAGATCACCCCGGTCCAGTACCCCTTCCCGAAGACATGGGTGGACAACAGCGCCAGGAAACTGACCGCACCGGTGCTGCGCAGCGCGGCACTGATGACGAACATGGCGGCGACCGTGACCGTGGCGGGATTGCTGAACCCGGACAGTCCCTCAGCGGGTGTGAGAATGCCGGTCAGCAGAAGCACACCCATGATGATCAGCGCGGTCAGATCCGTGCCGATGCGCTCGCTCGCAAAGAGGACAAGCGCCAGCACGAGCAGGACAATGACAATGCCCATTTCGAGCGTCATATGGTGCTCAGGGATGCTGTCTCAGAAGTGTTGATCATAGACTCCAGTCGAATGTCGCTCCGGCATGTCTGATATGTCAGGCCGCCGGATCGTGCGGGATGTAAAAAATCCATTACTATTGAAACGGTGAATATACCGCGGCACGTTCCCGGGAACATCAGGCCGATATCCTGCTCGTGCTCCTGCTCCCCAACGCGCATTCGATCACGATACATCGTATATTGTGCATGTCCACGCACTGTGTGAGTTGATTATGAGCATCAAAAGCAAGCTTTTCGGACCCAAATCCAGGTACGACAAAACACTTCCGTTTACGTACGTGGCCCGCGTACCCGCCGTGGAGGGTGATGATGAACTGCACAACGATTACTTCGCGGATACGATCTGCGGACTGATCGAGTATCTCGACGAGCAGAACGTCGATCCCGAAGACGCCAAACTGTTTGGACTGTACCAGGATCGTGAAATTCCCCTCGACGTGAAGTACTGCCTGGATGAACAGGGTCACTGGCTGAAGCGGCCAGGCATCTGTCACGCTCTCGAGGAGCATTACCGGGAAACGCTCGAATTCCAGTTCAAGGGACATGTCGAGGACGGTGACTGTTCATTCGACGACCGCGACACAACGGGCAGCGGGCCGTACTAGGCCTCGAGTCCAATCTGCTAGCGTGTATCCAGCAGTTCGTTCATGGCATCGAGTAGCGTCTGCTGTTCGACCGGCTTGAGCAGATAGGCGTCACAGCCCGCCTCCAGGCAGCGCGTCCTGTCGTGTGCGAATGCGTGCGCCGTGACCGCGATGATCGGAATATCCGCCAAGTGCTCCGTCGCGCGTATCTGCCGCGTCAGCTCCAGCCCGCTGACATCCCCGCTCAGCGAAATATCCATCAGAATCAGATTGACTTTCACGGTGTCGAGGATGTCCCACGCCTCGTTTCCCGATGCCGCGGAAATGACATTGGCCTGCCGGCGGAGCAGCATGGTCATGTATTCCACCGTCAGCAGTTCATCCTCGACGAGCAGAACGGTCGGCAGTTCCGAAGGACGATCACCGACGGATGACCGCTCGACAGTACCACGCGCGGGATCATGCGCGACAGCGGGAACTTCTTCCTCCGCACGGGGCGAAAATCGCACCGACACGGTCGTTCCCCTGCTTTTCTCACTGCTGATGTGCAGCGTGGCACCGATCAGTTCCACGTATCGCTTCACCAGGGAGAGACCGAGGCCGATTCCTTCGTAAGAACGTGAATATCCGCTCTCCTCCTGTGTGTAGGGCTCAAAAATCAAGGGCAGGTATTCCTCCGAGATGCCGATGCCCGTGTCGCGCACTTCGATGACCGTCGCCCCTTCGCCGTCGGCTGCGAGGCGCAGTGTCACGCTTCCCTCTTCGGTGTACTTGATGGCGTTGTCGATCAGGTTCTGTACCGTCTGAATCGTGCAGTACTCGTCGGCGGAGACTGTGACTTCCCCGCCGGTGTCATTGATAAACGACAGCGCGAGTGACTTCCGGCGCGCAGCGGCACGGTAATCCTCCAGGATGTCCGCCAGCAGGTGATCCAGCCGCAGCCGCTTCGGCTCAATGAGAATGTCACCGACCTGCAGACGGGAGATGCTCAGGATCATGTCCACCGTCCGCTGCAGCCGCTGTGCGCCGCGCTGCACGCTGTCGAAATACCCCTGCACCTCCTCGCTCGTTTCCTCGGAAAGGATTTCACCGATCAATCCCGTATACCCGAGAATGATGTTCAGCGGTGTACGCACCTCGTGCGAGATGTTCGCGATGAATGCATCCTTGAGCCGCTCGCTGCGCTCGGCGCGCTCCTTCTCCGCGATAATCGCGGATTCGGCGTACTTGCGCTCCGAGATATCGCGCGCGACACCCACGTAGGCGACCGGTTCGCCGCTGCCGTCGCGCACGACCGACGTCCAGAGTTCGACCGAGAATTCAGAGCCGTCCTTGCGCCGGTTGAGCACTTCGCCGTGCCAGCCGCCGTCGCGTGTAGAGGGAAAGATGCCCTGCGTCAGGTCGGCCGGGGCGTTCGGGGAGCGCAGCACGGAAACATGCTTGCCGAGGATTTCCTGTTCACTGTACCCGTACGTGTACGTAAAGGCATCGTTGACGAAAATGATGCGGTCTTCGCTGTCGGTGATGGACACGCAGTCGCGCACGGATTTCAGCGTCCGCGCGAGCAGCAGATTCTGCTCCTCTGCGCGTTTGTGTTCGGTGACGTCGCGGATGACTGAGACACGCATCGTGCGCTCCCCGTCGACGATGTGTTTGACGCGTACTTCCACCGGAAACACCGATCCGTCCTTGCGCATCGCGAGGTGTTCATAGGGTAGCTCGTTTCCCGACCGAATCTGCTCTTCGACCATATCGCGCGAGGGCGGCGCGACGAATTCCATCGCGGAGCGCCCGATCAGTTCTTCCGGTTCGTAGCCCAGCATGTCGGCCAGCTGACGATTGACGTCGATGATGCGCGCCTGCTCGGAGAATCCGATACCTTCGAATGCCGCTTCGGTGAGCAGTGCGAAGCGCTGTTCACTGCGACGGATCAGTTCGTTGGACCGCAGGAGGTTATTGAAGTTGCGATGACCGATGAGCAGCACAAAGGCGAAAAAGCCGACATCATCGATGACGCCGAGCAGCGTGCCATGGATCTCAAGGAGAACGACATCGGTCAGCACACCCGAAGATCCGATCAGAAGGATCAGCATCATCCAGCGCGACATGGTGCGGTCGCCGTGCTTCATCTGGTAGAGCATTGCGCGGACGACAAACGCGAGCAGCCCGAGCATGATGACGATGGACGCCAGATTCCCGATGCCGGTGCGGGCGTCAAACCACATCACTTCCTCGCCCCAGAGCAGACGCTGGCGGCTGATCCCCTCCATCGTGCCCCAGGTGAGACCGTAGGGGAGCACCCAGTTCAGCACGAGCAGAAGAAGCAGTCCCGACACGAGCGCAATCCGGAGACGCTTCGCTTCATAGCCCGTCAATCCCGACACCATGTACACAAAGGCAATGCCGCCGAGAATCATGAACGTATTGACCAGGCGTTCGTGCAGAAGCATGGAACCGAGCTGTTCCGCGAAGACGGTGAAGAGCCCGTGCGCGATCGCGGCACCGATCATCAGGGAGAAAAAGAAATACGGAAGGTTGATGCGCCGCTCGATCCCGCGTATGGAGAGTACCAGGCTGAACACCCCGCTCAGCAGGAACATCCCGTATATCACACCGGAAAGAAACGTATACCAGCTCATCGCATGTCAGACGAAGGGAAACGATGGATATTGCGCCATGTTACACATACCACGAATGAACTACAAATGATGCGCGGGGTTCCTTTGACATTCTTCTCCTCCGTGCTGATATTCCGTCCATGACAATCCCTGTCCTCTGTATCCTGCTGACGATGCAACTTCCGCAAGACGGCGCCATCATTTCGGAGAATCCGTCCTTCACCTTCCCCGACGAAATCGCGGGATGGCGCATCGACGACCGCGGACGATGGACCCCGGAGACGCTCTACCGCTACATCAACGGCGGGGCCGAACTGTTTCTCTCACACGGCTTCGAGGCAGCGGCATCCCGGCGCTACGCGCGCGAAGACCAGCCGGAAATCACGGTGGACATCTTCCGGATGCAGCGTCCGCAGGACGCCTTCGCCGTGTATTCGCTGTCGCGGGAGCGGGAGGACGGCGGATTCGGTCAGGGCGCGCAGGTGGGTACGGGACTGCTGCTGTTCTGGAAGCACCGCTATTTCGTCTCCATCCTCGCCAGTCCGCAGACCCCCGCATCCCGCGAGGCGGTGCGGGAGATCGCGCGGCGCATCGATGCGGCCGTCCCTGAAACCGGTCCCCTGCCCGACGTTGTCAGCATGCTTCCCCCCGAGGGGCGGCGTTCCGGAAGCGTGCGCTTTTTCCGGCATCACGCCTGGCAGAATGTTTATGGATTCATCTCCACCGAGAACCTGCTGGGCATCGGTGACGACGTACCCGCCGCAGCGGCGCGATACAACCTCGACGGTGATGCGGCAACCCTTCTGCTGATTGTCTGCCCTGACCGGGCAAAAGCGAAAGCGGGATTCCGGGGATGGTGCGCCCATTACGGAGCGGAGGCACGTGGGGATGAAACGCACGGCGCATTCGCTTCCGTGCGTCGTGAGGACCGCTGGTATGCGGCGTGTCACCTCGAAAAATTCATCGTGCTCGTGCATGACGCACCGAGCGAGAGCGACGCGCAGGCGCTGGTCGAACGCGCCGTGGCGGCAATCGAATAGAACGGCAAACGGCAACAGCAGGAGGAACACGAGATGAGTCCGCGCACAGTCAACCGAAGGGATTTTCTCATCACCGGCGGAACCGCCGCGGCAGCCGCCGCCCTGGCACTGCGTTCCCCTGCCTTCGCGCGGAAACTGCAGCGGAAGAAATCCCGCGTCGTGCTGATTCGTCACGCAGAGGCGACCGACCGCCTCAACCGCACGGACGGCGAGGTGCTCGCAGGCATGTTGGATGAGGCGATGGCTGTGCTGTTCAATGCGCAGGATGCCGCGACGGCGTGGAGCGGCATCATCCGTCCCGACGATGCCGTCGGTATCAAGACGAATGTCTGGAGCTACCTGCGCACGCCGACCGAACTCGAAGACATTGTGCGCGCGCGGCTGCGCGGCGCCGGTGTCGATGACAAACGCATCAGCGTGGATGACCGCGGCGTTCACGACAACGCGGCGTTCCGCAGCGCCACGGCGCTGATCAACATGCGGCCGATGCGCACGCATCACTGGTCGGGACTCGGCACGCTGATCAAGAATTACATCATGTTCATCGACCGCCCGTCGGACTGGCACGGCGACTCCTGCGCCGACCTCGCCGCGATCTGGAAGCAGCAGCGGCTGGCCGAGCGTACGCGGCTCAACGTCCTCGTCATGCTCACCCCGCTGTTCCACGGCAGCGGCGCGCATCATTTCAATCCCGAATACGTCTGGCGCTACAACGGACTTATCCTCGGAACCGACCCGGTAGCTGTCGACGCCGTCGGCGCGCGCATCATTGAGGCGAAGCGCCGTGCCTTTTTCGGCGAGGAGCGTCCCATCAATCCCCCGCCCAAACACATCGACCTCGCCCAGACGCGGCACGGCCTCGGCGTGGCCGATCCCGCGCGCATTGACCTCGTGACGCTCGGTTGGAAGAAGGATATGCTGATCGAAAAACTGTAGCACACGGAACTTTGGAATGCTACAGTTATTTTACGCTTGGTTTTGTGACGTGCGATACATTCAGACATCATTGCCGTGCTTCAACTCGAGACGACAAAAAGCTGGATCATCCTGATCGCGGGCGCCGTGCTGCTGCTGGCGCTGTTCGTAATGGATTTCCTGAACTTCACTGTGGATGACGTGTTCATCACGCTCCGTTACGCGCACAACAATGCGGCGGGACTCGGGCCGGTATACAATCCCGGTGAATTCGTCGAAGGGTATTCCAACTGGCTGTGGATGCAGCTGCTCAGCGGTTTCGCGCTGCTGAAACAGACCGGCGTGCTGTCCGCGCTCGACCTGATGTGGACGGCGAAATTCGCGAGCCTGTTTTTCGGCCTCGCCTCCCTCGCCGCCGTGTTCGCGCTGACGCAGGAGCTTCTGCCGTCGATGCAGCACGCACGCTGGCCGGCCGCCTTCGCGATGCTACTCACGGCAGGAAATGCCTTTTTCGCGGCGTGGTCGATCGGCGGGATGGAAACCATCCTCAATGCATTTCTCTTTACCGTGGCCGGGCTTGCCGCCCTGCGTATGGCACGCACGAAACGCGGCGAGCTTTCATTCACGCTCTACGCCGTGCTGCTCGGCGCATCCTTTGCCGCTGCGTCGCTCACGCGTCCCGAACCGGTGCTGCACGCCGCCGCGGGCATCGCAATGCTGTGGCTGCTGCTCCCACGCGAACGGCGCATGCGCGGTGTGCTGTTCTCCGGCACCACGTTCGCCGTCCTCTATGCCGCCTTCCTCGCATGGCGCGTCGTCACGTACGGTGATATCCTTCCGAACACGTTTTACGCAAAAACGGGCGGCGGACTGTTCGTCTATGTGTACGGCGTCAAATACACCGCAGCCGCCATCGGCGCTGCCGGAGGCGCGGCGCTGATCGTCCTGCCCGCGGCCTTCCTCCGGAGCGTGGCCGAACGCCGGCGCGTCTGGTATCTCGCAGTGCTCATCGGCTGTTCGGTGTTTTTCAGCGTGTACAGCGGCGGCGACTGGATGCCCGGCTATCGCTTCCTCGTGCCCGTCATTCCGCTGTTCGCCGCACTCGGGGGCGCCGGAGCCGCGACACTGCTGTCGTCGCTGGCGAAGCATGCCGAGGGACGCCTGCTGCGAACGTGGACCACCGCCGTGGCGCTGCTGCTTGTCGTTCTCGCCGCCGGGATGATGCAGCGTGATCTGATCCGTGGACAGATCCCATACATGAAAACCGGGATGAAGGATGTCAGCGGACATGCGCTGCCGTACAAGTCCGCCGTGGCGGGATGGCTGCAGCGCAGCGTGCCGCCGGATGCCGCAATCGCCACCGGCGAGGCGGGCATCATCGGGTATGCGAATCCGCGACTGCGCGTGATCGACTGCAACGGACTGATCGACGCGCATCTGGCGCGCCGCTCGCGGCAGGGACTGCCGTTCGACACGGATTACGTGCTCGACCAGGAGCCCGCCGCCGTGGTGCTGCTGCGCGCGGAGATCGACGAATTCCTCCGGGCCGCCGGCAGCAACGACTACGAAACGGCACTCCGCAGCTCCCTGCGCTTTCAGCGCAGCTATCGCCTCGCCACGCAGATCGGGGACCTGGATGTATATGTGCGTGAGGATCGGAAGAAGCTATAGGTTCGGGAAGATCGGGAGGTTTCGCGGGGTGAAACCGACCTCACGTATCAAGCCACTCCCTGAATTCCGGTGTGCGCTCGACGCTGACGAGGGCTTCGATGCCCTTCGGCTCGGGCGGATCAAGCTCGATGCGGATGCGTGAGCGCGACCAGGCGTGCATCGCGCGGATGGCGCGCATGCTGACGATCATCTTCCGGTTGATGCGGAAAAAGTGGGCGGGATCGAGCTCCTCCTGCAGCGCGTCGAGCGTGAAATCCAGCGTGTGGGTGTGCCGGTCGAAGGTCGTGCAGAAGACGTTTTTATCCATCGCGTAACAGTAGGCGATGTCGTCGACGGCGAGCTGCTGCAGGCGCTGTCCCACCTGAATGAGAAAGTGCCGGCGATAACTGCGCGTCTCGGGTTGCAGCGTGCGGAGCAGTGCCTCCACCTGCGCGCTGCGCAGTCCCTGTAGTGATCGGAATTTCTCCAGCGCGCGTCGAAGCTCCTCCTTCCGCACCGGCTTGAGCAGATAGGCAATGCTGTTGACGGTGAAAGCCTCGATGGCGTATTCGTCGTAGGCGGTGGTGAAAATCACGGGCGTCTGCACATTCACCTGCCGGAAAATCTCGAAGCTTGAGCCGTCGGACAGGCGGATATCCACCAGCAGCAGATCCGCGCTGTGGTCGCGCAGCCAGGCGACGGAATCCTTCACGGAGGTCAGCACGGCGTCGACGGTGACAGACGGATCGACATCCCCCAGTATTTTTTGCAGCCGCTCGGCGGCGGGCTTCTCGTCTTCGATGATTACGACATGCATGGGCGCTCATTCTACCAGTGGGAGTGACACGATGAATTCCTCGCCGGTGACGGTGATGCGCGGTTCACGGTCGGAGACGAGGGCATAGCGTTTGCGCAGGTTCTCGAGTCCCACGCCCGAACGGCGCTCCAGCGTGCGCCGCGCCTGCAGGCGGTTGCGTACCACGAGGGCGCCGTCTTCCGCGGCAATCATGATATGCAGGGGCTCCTCAGCGGTGGCGGCGTTGTGCTTGAGGGCGTTTTCGAGGAGGGTCTGCACCGCAAGGGGCGGAATCATGCGCTGCAGCAGTGCGCCGTCGACGCGGGTGTCCACGCGCACGCCGTCACCGAAGCGCGTACGCTGCAGGGCAAGGTAATCGCGCGCGAAGCGGAGCTCCTCTTCAAGGCTGACAAGGGGACGGTCGATAACCTCCAGTGTGTAACGGTACACCGCGGAGAATTCGTCGACGAAATCCTGCGCGCGTTCGTCGTCGCGTCCGATCAGTGACGACAGGGTGTTGAGGCTGTTGAAGAGGAAGTGCGGGTTGAGCTGCTGCTTGAGTGTTTCGAAACGCATCTGCAGATTCTCCCGCGCGAGGCGCTCGGCCTCGAGCTGCGCCTCCTGTCCGCGGCGGTACCAGAGCAGGGCCTCGAGCGCGGCGGCGAGCACAAGATTGATCACGGCCGTGATCAGCGCGTTGTTGACGACGTTGGACAGGAGACCGTCCTCATAGGGCGCGATCAGATGCACCACGACAGTGACCAGTGCACCGAAAAACATGCCGATCACCGCGACTGCCAGCAGTTCGATGCCGCTGCGCGGCAACGGACGCTCGCGCCAGGCGAAGCGCCGCTCGAGGCGTTCGATCGTCCCGGTATCGACAAAGAACAGCGCGGCACCGAACAACGCGGTGAACGTGGTGCCGAAGGCGAGGCGGACGAGGAACTCCAGCGGACCGCTGATATTGATGAATCCCGTCGCATGATTGTAGGTAATGATCAGCAGCTGGATCAGCGTCGCCGCGACGGGGATGGATATGAGAATGCTGCGCGTCGGTTTCATGATACTCCTCCAAATGTAGGGATTCCGAAGACAAGAAACGCCGCCCGGGGGAACGAGCGGCGCTTGGGGAGATGGACGTGACTGCTCTCACGGCTGTGTCCGGTGGCGAGCTCGACGGAACCTTCCCTCCCGGGAGACGTCCCGAAGCAGGCCTTCCACCGCGCCTGCGCGCCTCAGAAAACGCCGTAGGTCAGAGTGAGGCCGCCGCTGAATTTCCGGAAGACGTCTTCGTCGGTGCCGATCAGCTGCACGGGGGAGGTGTTGCGGTAGCTGCCCGAGACTCCCAGCCAGACGCGGTCGCTGACCTGTACCTGCATGCCCACGGTCGGCTCGAAGAAGGCAAAGGTAGTGCGGTCGATGGTCTCTTCGGTCCAGGTTTTCTCATCGCGGTATTCCTTGTCATAGATGTAGCGCACTTCGCCCTGTCCCGACGCCACCGACAGCGAGAGGATGAAATGATCCGACAGCGAAAACATGCGCTCGACGAAGATGCCGCCGTAGGCCATCTCGATGCGGTAGCTGCCGTCGTCGACGAGTTCGTGCAGGGATTTGTCATACCAGAGTCCGGCCCCGACGAGTCCGATCGACCAGCGCCGGTCGACGGTAAACGCGCCGCGCAGCTCAAGCAGTCCGGCATGCTCGCCGAAGATGGTCGTGTATTTCGTGGCCACTCCGGCGTACACGCCGACTTCGGTGTCACCGACCGTGAACGCCGCGACGTTGCGGCCACGCGCGCTGGATTTGTCATTCGTTCCCGTCGAACTCTGAGCGTTTGCTGTAGTGATGGAGAGAAGGATTGCGATGCTGAGTGTGATGATGCGTTTCATGATGTGCTCCGTGTTGCGTGTGAAACATTGCCTCTTCGGCGTTCAACTGTCCGCAAGATGGGGCACGCGTGAAGCGGTTGAAATTTTTTCCCGATGAACGCGCATACGAAGGGGATGAACGTGTATCGCGCCGGGATGAACGGAAGCGTGAGGATCGGGAGGAACCGGGAGGAACGGGAGGAGCGGGGAGGAACGGGAGGAGCGGGGAGGAACGTCGGGATCGGGAGGATGTCCGGGTAGGGCCGAGCCAACGGCTCGGCCATCCCTCCACGGTCCGGCACAGATTCACGGCCGTGCGTAGATGCCCTTGAGCGCGGCGAGGTAAACGTGCTCTCCGGTGGGACGCAGGATGCGCGAGAATTGAAATGCGGCGACTGATTCCGCCGGTATTTCATCGATGACACGGCCGTCTTTCCAGTACAGCGGCACGCCGCCGTGGTCGTTTCCCCAGGACAGCCGCTGCGCCCGCACATTGCTGAACAGGTACACCGTCACGGTCTGATTCACATTCTTGCCGAGAAAGGTGAAGCTGATCGGTTTGGCGGCATCGTATCCGCGCGAACCGTCCGCGGGCAGTTCCACCGAAAAAATGTCGCGATCCCGCCAGTCGATGGTGACGGCGTTCCCGATCACGGTGACCAGCCGCGACCCGTGGATCACCGGCGTGTTGATCGTCGTGCCGCTCTCGCGGATATCCACCAGCTCGGTGTCGCCATACGCCTTCTTGAACAGATAGCGGTTCCAGCGCATCTCCAGCAGCTGTCCATATCCGTTGTCCTTCGGGATCATGCCGTGGATCAGCCGGTGCTTCTGTCCCGCCGTGCCCCGGCTGTCGAGATTCCACTCCATGTACCAGCGGTCGCGCTCGTCGCGGTAATTGCTCTCGAGGCTGAAATACAGACTCTGCAGCTCCGGATCGTATTTCGGCGCGAAGATCGGATTGACTCCCCAGAACAGCACGTTGTTGTCGTTGCGGTCGATGGTGTCTTTGCGCACCAGCATGCTGAAGTTCGTGTCGTCGTAGGTCACATCCACGAACGTATGATCGCGTGCGGTCCGCTTCTCGATGCGGGATGCGCCGCAGCCGCCGAGCAGCAGCAGAATGAAAAGCGTCGTCAGAAATATGGGGATACGGGGATGCGGGATTCGGCAAAGAGGCTGGGACATGGAGGATGGCTCGTGTGTGAATACGCGGATGAGGAAAACTACATCCGTACGCGGGGAATCACAACGCGTGAGGATCCCGACGTTTCGAAGCTGACGGAGGGAAATGGATGTCAAGCTGTCCGTCGACCTATCTCGCCCTGCGCCTCGCACGGGGATTCGTCGATGTCCCGGTGGGGTGGCGGTTGTTTCCGAGCATACGGTATTTTATGTTGGATATACCGTTTCCGGCGTTTCTGTTCGCTGATTTCCTCTCACCTTTCCCGGAGTATCCCCATGTCATCATGCTCCCGTATCGCATGCGTCGGCATCGCGCTCCTGGCGTGTGCCATCACGACCCTTGCCCAGCCCAACACCGGCCGCTTTGCGGAGTCATTCGATAACGGGGGCGTAACAAGCGTCATCAACTACTACGTGCCCGAGGATTACGATTCGACGCAGACGTATCCGCTGTTCTACTCCTGGCATGGCGCCGGCATGGCCGGCTCATCGATGCGCGACGTGATGTATGCGACGATCGCCCAGCGTATCAAGGCCATTGTCGTCGCACCGGATGCGAACAACCTTTCGACCAATCAGCAACTGAACAATCTGATCAACGCTTCGTACGGACGCGTGATGGATCTTTACAGCATTGACACGACAAAGCGCATCGTCACCGGATTTTCCTGGGGCGGACAGATGTCGTATCAGCTCGGTCTGCAGAATCCCCTGCTCTTCGACGGCATTATCGGCTTTGCGCCGGCGATCGGGATGGGGCAGATGACACAGGGCATGTGGGACAACATCACGCGCATCCGCATGGCCACGATTCTCGGTGACCAGGATTTCAATTACGCGGCCGTGGATCAGCTGATGAAGGAGATTCCCAATCGTGGCGGTTCACTGCTGTACATCGTCAAGCCTGGTGTCGAGCATGTGGACAATACGTATTTCAATTCCCAGGAATTCCGCGACGACTATGAGAGATGCTACAACTACGTGCTCGGCATCGCGACCTCGACGGATGTGCTCGCGCCGCTGGTGCACGGGATCAGCATTGCGCCGCAGCCCGCGCGGGATTTCGTAACCGTGACGGTGGAGGCCGCAACGGGTGCACACGTGAGCATCGAGCTGGCAGATATGCAGGGACGCATCGTGGCGCGTTCGCATGCCGACGCAGCCAGCGGCACGTACCGCGCATTGATCCCCACGAATAATCTTGCTCCCGGACTGTACATAGCCCGCATCCACACCGGCGTGGCAATCGAATCGCGAAAAGTGATGATCGTGCGGTAACGTCGGCCGTTCATGCATGAATTGCCATTGGGAGATATCCGGCCTACCTTGTCCCGTATCCCCCAATTGGATATAAGGAGGCCGCATGTGGAAGAGAATGTCTGACTGGTTCGCCGGCACGGGATCCTGGCGCGAGACCGCATGGCTGGCGGCGGGCGGTGCGGCCTGCATCGTACTGTCCCAGCTGATATGGACGCAGGATGCCAACCGTCCGGGGCTGGCACTGCTGTTTGCCGGTGGGGTGGTGTTCGCGCTCATGATCGCGCGGCGCTGGAAATCGCGCCGGAAATATTACATCCTCGGGATCGGCAGCCTCGCAGGATTTATCGTGTTCGTTCTCCTGCACAATCTCTTCTACGCCCTTGCCGAGTCGAGCGGCGATGCGCTGCTCGCGGGTTTCCTCAACGTCCTTTCCGTTTCATCTTTCATCCTGGCCGTCGTAGGCTCACCTGTCTTTCTCGTGGTCAGCATGGTGGGCCTGCTGTTTACCGCCGGGCGCCGCGACCGCGAGACACCACCGCAGGCGCGCATCCCCCTCGAAGAGAACGGGGACGACCCCTCCTCTCCGCAGTAGAACTGTCGTGTTTTCCCGTTATTCAGCCGAACACCGGTTTCATTGGAACCCGAAAACTGGGGGGGGTAGAGATTCCCCTGTTTCGGCGATATCCCCTGGCGCGGGGGCCATCATCACCAGCCGGCGCTGCGCGCGTCGCGCTTAATCTGTGTGAACGTGCGGGAATCCCGGTCGCTGATCGCCGTGGCGATACACATCCCGTCGACGATCGCGCGTTCGACATCCGGCTGAAAGCGCGTCTCCGTCCTGCGTCCGGGCCGATACTCCATCATGAGTGTGATGGCCGCCTGATGGTGGGCTTCCTCCTGTGTGCATTCCCGCTGTTTCTGCAGCGCTGCCGCCCGCGCTGTGCACTCCGCACATTCCGCTTCAAGACGACGGACGTCCATCGCCGACGCGCGCAGCTCACTGACCGTGACACAGGGCATCCGCTGCATCGTCCGGTACTTCTGTCTTGCGGACTCCAGCTCCTCACAGGGCGCGGCGGAGCGCCAGGCGCCGGTCGTGACCACCCGCGGTGCGCAGGCTGACATCGACATGCAAATGAGAAATGATGAGAGGATGAATGTGCGTGTCATGATATGATCTCCGTCATTGTGCGATCTTCAAACTGACGGAAATGTATCCCGAAACAGCAGGGCAACTGTCACGGGAATGTCACAATTCAATCATATCCGTACACGCGCCGCTGGAGTACATCACACACGATGCATTTCGAGCGTTTTCTTCCGTCTCATTTCAGAATGACCATCCGGCGCACGAGCGTTCCACCAGAGGATGCAAGCGCGCAATGATAGATGCCCGGCCGCAGATGAACTGCCGGCACGTAGAGCTCGTGCCAGCCGGATGTCACGTGCCGCATGGATTTTCTCCAGACCTCGTGTCCGAGAATGTCGTGAACGATCAGCTCCGCGGCGCCGGGCCGCGGGATGAAATACCGGACCGTCGTCCCATCTCGGAACGGATTGGGATACATCCGCAACTGCGGAACGGACACCTCGTCTCCGCCTCGCAGTGGATGCACACCAACGACAGTCCCGGTGATGAAGTCATATACCTCCGACCAGTCGCTGTATCCGGAGGAATTGCCGGCCGCGACACGCCAGTAATATTGTGTTTCGGCATGCAGCTGCTGAACCATGCACACCGTTTGCAGGAGTCCACTGGTATCGCAGAACAGCTGCTTCAGCTGATCATCCGTGCCGACCTGCAGCCTGTACATATCGCTGCGCGGCACTGCTTCCCAGCTAAATGAACAGCATCGCAGCACATTCGTTGCATGATTCTCCGGTGATCGGGGCTGCGGCACGTCCGGAACAGTCAGCTTCGTGGTGAAGGTCCATGGTACCGAGTACCGTGAACATCCGTCGTCGTTGACGGCGCGGACGCGCCAGAAATACTGCGTCGTATCGTGCAGACCGGTGACAGGAAGCGAGGGATCCGGGATTCCCTGCTGATGGAGGACGATAGAACTGAACTCTCCATCAAGCGCGAGATCAACGTCATAACTTTCGGCTGCACTGACCGCATTCCAGCTCAATGTCACATCCACCGAAACCCCGCTGCTCAAATCGGGAGGTGTGAGGAGGACTGGCGCAGAAAGCGCTGGGCATGTGGTAAAGGACCAGACCTCGCTCCACGGCGAAGAGGCGCCGGCAACAATCCCACGCACCCGCCAGTAGTACTGCGTAAGCCCCTTCAGGTTCGACACACCGAGAGGCGGTTCCTGGATTTCCGTGTGCTCATAGGCGATCACGTCGAACTGTTCGTCCTCCGCCACCTGGACGTGATAGAATTCGAGCGCTTCCTGCTTCTGCCATTCCAGCGTCGGAGCGAGTGATATCTCCTCCGCTGTGTTCGCAGGTGCAAGCAGTTCCGGTGCGGACAGCAGCGGCATGGTTGTGAACGTCCAGGTTGAGGTCCACGAACTGTATCCCATGCTGTTATGGGCGCGGACTCTCCAGTAATACGTGACACCGCGTTCGAGGTTGGTCAGGGTGAAAGAGGTATCCGTCAGCTGCGTCTTCTCAGCAAATGTCACATAGATATTAAACTCCTTGTAATACACTCGAAGGTGGTACGAAGAGGCTCCGTCCACCGGAAGCCAGGTCACTGAAACCTCTGTCGGTTCTCCGACCGCGCCGTCGATCGGTGTCGAGAGTTCCGGCGCAACCGGTTTTCCCGGAACCGTGCGGAAGGTCCGGATCGCAGACCACTCTCCCGGTCCGCCGCCGTTTTCGGCCCGGACACGCCAGAAATAATCCGTATTCACCGTGAGATAATACGCCCTGCACGATGTGCCCAGAATATTCGTTCGCTGGTACGTGATATCACTGAAATCCATCAGCTTCGACACCTGGATCTCGTAAGACCACGCGCGCTCATTTCCTTCCCACTCGAGAGTGGCGGGGATGGTGATATCGTCGGCACCTTCCTCCGGAAGCAGTGGAATCGGCGCTTCCGGGGGAGCGATGTACGACGAGGGTTTGATACGCACGAAAACGATCCCGCCGTCGCCGACGATCCAGCATTGTCCGTCAGGGTTCACCTCTACATCCCGCATCCCGCTGCGCGACGGAAGACCTTCCTCATTCCAGGTTATCCCCGCATCGGTTGAATACCGCAGCACCCCGCCTTCCCCTACCACGGTGATGATTCCCTCGCCTCCGGAAGCTATCGAGGATGCGGTGTTCATGCCGGTCGCGACACCCTGCCCCCATGTCATTCCGCCGTCGCCGGAAACGGATACGATGCCTCCGACGCCGAGCGCCCAGAATTGCTGACTCGAAGACGCCGCGGTACGGAGGACGGATCTCCCGAATACTTCATGCATCGGAGACACGCTCCATGTTGTCCCGTCGTCGGTTGAACACACTGCACGGGCCGTGCCGGCAGGCAGGGTGGTGCCGAAACACAGGATCGATCCGTATCGGGAGAGATTATCCCACCCGCCGTGTTCGCCTGATGCCGCCTGCGGGAGGGATGGCGCGTCGACCGGGAGCCAGGTTGTTCCGCCATCGGACGTTCGCCATACCCGGAATGCCGCGTCCACCGGATCACCGTAGGCGACTGCGTTATCCGCATCACGACAGGAAACCGCGCGCAGCATCCCGCCGGCAGGATCCACACTGAGCTGCTTTGTCCAGGATTGACCGGCGTCCGTCGTGCGCCAGAGGGCGGATACGGATGCTGTTTCAGTCAACCCGAGAACCCAGGCACACGATGCATCCACCACGGAGACACTGTGCAGCGCCGTCGCTCCGGAGGGCGAAGATACCGGACTCCACGTCCACCCCGCATCCGTCGAAAGAATAACACTGCCGGCATCCCCGCAGGCCCAGACGGCAGACTCACACGCGTCAACCGCATGAAGATCATAATTCACGCCGGTGGATGCGACCATCCATGCAATCGGGAGGAGTCCGGTCAGAGCGGCATGATATGTGTCAAACTCCCGTGATCCCGGTGTCAGATCATGCAGGTAAAACCATCCATCGTACGAACCTCCCCAGCCCCAGTTGCAATGATAATATCCTTCAGCGTTGTATGCGTCTATGATGAACATGTGTCCGGCACCCAGCGAGGAGCTGTGACCTGAATAGACGATCGGCCGGCCGCCGTCGAGTTCATGGCGGAGGATATCGTGCCACTTCCCATCCTCAAAATCGCTTCGTTTGATATAGGTGGCGGAGGAATGAAAACGAAAATGATTCACGAACGCGTCGCGCAGATCCGGCATGGAGGATGACGATCCGTATGGCCCATAGTCCATCTCGACGGCGACACCACAGTGATACAGAAGCGTCGCGACTTCGTCGATGTGTCCTTCCGGACTCGAGCTGTAAATCTTCGACGGCATGTCCTGCCATGCATACCAGCGGTCTTCGAACGTCGCCGACAGTGAACCGTAGTCGGGATGATGATACGCATGCGCACCGTTTCCGCGACCCGGTGCACGATAATAGCGCAGCACCTGGGCGAGCGCCACAGCCCCGCAACCCGTGTAACAGTGTCCGCTCGGCCCAGCTGGATCTTCAGGACAGTATTTGTTGTACGGCCACGATTGATTCCATCGCGTCTGCAGCAGAGGCGACGACATATCGTCCATGATACCCGGCGGATGGACGCCGCTGCGCAGCTGCTCCCAGAGCAGCGCGGCATGCGGTACAGCGGTGCTGTGGCGTCCGGCGCTGCGGATAATGTCGGATCCGATCGCATCGAGTATCGCGCCGAGCTGCGGCGGCATTGCTTCCGATACGGTGCCGCTTCGCGCGAACATCACGACCGGATGCGCAATATCGTCTCCCGCCACAACGACGAATCCGTCAGGCATGAAGGAAACGACATACCCGACCGTAACACCGTCGACACGATGCGGGAGGATGGTACGGATGTCCGCATCCCGGAATTCGGTCCAGCCCTGCCGGAGCATCCACGACCGGGCGACCGCTTCAGCGTCATCGCGCGTCACCTCTTCCGCACACAGCAAACCGGGAATCACAATCAGGAGGGCGCAGACAATACACAGTGCTTTCATCGTTCATTCCTCCAATCAGTTTTACCATGAGGATCGACCGTCCCGTCACGCTGTGGAAGACACAGCGGGACGCACGTTCGTTCATCCTTCCCTCCCCGTCCATGCACGGCGCATGGCGGAGACACGGTCAGAAATCATCGCACAGACGCATACCACCATACGGCTGCCGGCATGCGGACTTTTTTTCGGATCATATTGTCGGTTATGCTGAAGAAAATACTATGCGCTCTCGAAAGAAGCAATACGCGGGCAACGACCACGCACATGATCTGGATATCATTGTCTTGCATGGAAAGTTTCCCTAGCTTTCCGTTGATTCGCCATCACGATATGCCGTCGCTACGCAGGAACATCAATCACGGGAATTCCGCCATGAGAACCGTCCTTCTGCTCATCCTCCTGATCACATCCGCCGCCAGCCTGTACGCGCAGGGAACAGACCGCCAGCACGCGCGGGGAGCAGACAGCGTGCGCACCTGGGAACTCGGCGCCGTGGAGATTTCGGCGAGCCGCATCGCGTTCGGCCGTCTCGATGTGCCGATGCGCAAGGAAGCGCTGGAGTCCGTGCTCGCGCGGCAGGGATTCACGCTCGTACGGCGCGGTGTGGCCTTCGCGCAGGATATCGCGGTGGACGGCTTCCGGCGCGGGGACATCGTCGTGGCGGTGGACGGCGAGCGCTATCACAGCGCCTGTCCCAACCGCATGGATTCTCCCCTGACGCGTGTCAATCCCCTTGACCTCGCTACCGTCGTACTCGACAAATCCGCGCTCGCGCCGGTCACCGGCCTGGCGGGCAGTGTGCATTTCCGGCGGCGGCCGCCCTCCGATGAGTGGCACGCGCACGCTTCCCTCGCGGGCAGCGCGGATGCAGCGCGCAGCGTTGACGCCGCGGTGATGGCCGAGGGACGCCGGCAAGCGTTCTCCCTGCGCTATGCCAGCGGCGATCCCTACACCGACGGCAGCGGACGCGATTTCACCGACCTCTATGGATACACCTCGCTGCATGCGCACACGCTCGCGGAAGTGTCCGCGCGCGGGGAGTCCGGCGACTGGCAGTATGGTGGCGGGTTTTCGTATACGGAGAATGTGCTTTTTCCCTACCTGCTCATGGACGAACGCTTCAACCGCGTGTGGAACGGGCACCTGCAGTGGAAGGATATGCGCCTGTACGCGACCTGGACCGACCACCTGATGACCAATGAATTCCGCCGGGGAATGGTATCCATGCGCACCGCTGCGCGGAATCTCACCGTGGGCGTCACCGGCGACCGCTTCGAAGTGTGGATGCGGCGCTGGGATGCCGACAACCGCTTTGATTCGCGCGTCGATTCCATCGCGAATGCAGTGATGGGAAAATCCCGGAATACCGGATGGACACTGACAAACGCGGCTGCGGCAGACCGTCAGCCGCTGCTCGAAAATCACATGCTGCCTGAGGCGCAGCAGTATTACGCGGCGGGGATGCATCGCGTGCATGCAGGGAGCATATCCCTTTCACTGCGGGCGGGACTGACGCATCAGCGCATGGGGGATGAATCGCGTCTGGCAGTGCACCGCGAAGTGCATCCCGAGGCGAAAAACGGCCGCTGGTTCATCATCGGTGCCGCGCAGGCGGAATGGCGGCGGCGTACGGGACCGCGCGGCGGCTACGGTGTGCAGCTGGAAGCGGCGACCGAGGCTCCGCAGACCGAGGAACTGTACATCGCCGTGCGCAAGCCAGGCGGCAAACCGACCTGGAGCGGGAATCCCACCCTCTCCCAGCCGATGCGCGGAACCCTGCGCCTGAGCGCACGGCGACACGGACTGCAGGCCGAGCTGTTCGGCAGCGGCGTATTCGGATACGTGCTGCCGGTAAAGCGTAGCGGCAGCGCGGGAATGTATCAGACCTTTGACAACGTCGATGCGTGGATCGCCGGTGCTACACTGCGGTATGAGCGCAGGCTGCTGACGGCCGACCTCGCCTGGACCTGGGGACAGCACATGGATGGCGGCACGCCGCTGTCGGAGATTCCTCCTTTGCGCGGGTCGATCTCCCTTCACACGCCCGCATGGCATCGCCTCTCCCTGCATGCCGGCACAGTCGCACAGGCAGACCAGCATCGCATCGATCCTTCCCTCAGCGAGTCCGCCACTCCCGGCTGGCTGCGCTTCGACCTCGGCCTGCGCTGGACCGGCAGCACGCTGCGTGCGGATCTCACCATCGAAAACCTCTTCGACCGTAACTACCGGCAGCATCTCTCCTACCTGCGCAGTCCGTTTTCATCGGGGATTCAAGTCTGGGAGCCGGGCCGCATCATCCGGCTGCAGCTGCATGCGGGAATCTGATGACATCCTGCATTACACCTCCCTCCCCTATATCCCGCCATGCGGGCAACAGGCTGAATCGGACCGACCGGCGGTGAATGATATCGCGCCTTACTGCCGAATCAGTCTTCTGGTCCAGATTCTGCTTCCATGTCGGATTCTGATGATATACACACCCGGCTGTACGTACTGCAGGTCGATGTTCCTCAGATGGCGCCGCGCAGGATGCATTTCCTTAATCGCATATACCTGCTGTCCGAGCAGGTTCGTTACGACAACAGAAAGCGACGCCGGGACCGGGGATGTCAGATCGAGGGTCACGCTTCCGTGGTTCGGTTCGGGATAGACTGCGCATGCCGCCGGTGCGGGGAAACGTCCTGACGATGTCGCGGTATAATCGTAGGCTTCCGACCATGCGGCGCAGCCATGGTCGCCGATGATGCGCACGGTGTATCGACCGCTTGCGGGCGGCTGCAGTGTGCGCGATGTCGCACCCGGTATCGCCGTACCGTCCCGATACCACTGGTAGGCGGCAGCAGGGCTGCACTCCAGCCCCTCGGCCGTCCGGGTAATCCGCGGTGGAGCCGGGGCGGGCCATACGGTAATGGTGACCGGCTCCGCGCTGCCGTCGCATCCCGCATCGTTCCAGACGGTCAGTGTATACGTGCCTCCCGTCTTCACGGGGATACTCCGTGTCGTCGCTCCTGTCGACCAGGCGTACCGCGCATACCCGCCTCCTCCATCGAGTACGACGCTGTCGCCCTCGCAGATCTCTGCATCACCGAGCACGGCGATCACCGGTTCGGGCAGGGGGACGACCGTAATCGACACCGGCAGGGAACGACCGCTGCATCCGAATGCATCACGGACATCAACATGATACGCACCAGTCGAAGATACGATGATACGACGCGTGGTATCCCCGGTAGACCAATGGTACCCGGCATATTCTCCGGCGTCAAGAACAACACTTTCACCCTGACACAGAACAGAATCCCCGTCAACTGCGATGACGGGATACAGCGCTTCCACCAGTGTCACCTCCACCGCATCCGACGTCATTGTACAGGAGCCTTCGGTCACCGTGACATGATATGCAGCCGCAGTGCTCACCGCAATGGTTTGGGTGCGCTCCCCGGTCGACCACAGATAACTGTCGTATCCTTCTCCTGCGTCAAGAGTGGCGCTCGCTCCCCTGCACAGGCTCAGGGGACCTGGAGGGGAGATACGAGGCGCGTCGGGCATTGTGACATCGAGATATTCGGATATCCCTGAGCAGCCCTCGGCGTTCGTCGCCTGCACGAAATACCTTCCGGCCGAAGAGACGTGGATGCGCGCCGTTTTTTCGCCGGTGGACCAGAGATAGGATGCATACGGAGTCGTCACTTCCAGTGTGACGGAATCTCCGGGGCAGAGTTGCAGCGGTCCGCTGGCGCGGATTTCCGGTTCCGGCTTCGGCACGACATGCACAACCAAGGTGTCGGATCGTGAGATGCAGCCATCCGCATTCCGTGTGGTAACGAAATAACTCGCGGGTTCGGTGACGCTCAGAATGCGCGTGCTGTCGCCGGTGGACCAGGAATATTCCTCACCATCCGCGCCGGCATCCAGAAACAGGGTGTCACCGGCACAGAGAGTCACCGGTTCGTAGTATCCAAACGAAAAGAAATTCGGGGTTACAACAACGGTTACAGGATCCGTGGACCCGGTACATCCGTGGAGATCCGTCACCGTCGCACTGTACATGCCCGGTTCAGTTACGGTGATTGATTCGCCTGTCTGTCCGGAGGACCACTGAATCGCGCTGTAGTTCATGGCATGGTCAACGCTGAGTGTCACGGACTTCCCCTCGCAGAAATACAGAGAGCCCTCGATGTGGAGCGTCGGCCGGGGGATCGCGTGTACGACAACAGTGACCGGATCCGAGCTGCCGGACCTGCCGGACGCGGTGTACACGGTCACGCTGTATACTCCTGACGTCGAAGTCGTAATGCTCCTCGTCGTATCTCCCGTACTCCATTCATACCGGGCATATCCCTCGGGAGCCGTGAAAGTCACGGAGTCACCCTCACAGAAACTTACCGGTCCAGAAATCTCGAGCATGGGATGCGGCTGTACGTCGATAAACACGCTGCCGTCATGTGTGAAGGGATTCAAGCATCCGCCGGAAAAGTTGAACTGCTGGATGGATACTGGACAGTGCAGTGTGTCCATCGCGTCGGTGGCACGGAATCGCATATCGAGGAGTTCTCCCGGGCCGGCAGGATAGGTGCTCCCGGTTACCTGAATGTTTACGGTGCCACCGCCCGACGTGACCTGAATGGGGACACCGTCGAGTATCTGTGTGGCAGTCGGGCCCGCGGATACGAATGTCAGCTTGGCGGGATCGAAGTGCAGTACGAAACTGCAGGGGGAAAATGGCAGTCCCCCAGGATCGGTGTCGAGGCTGAGCGTGAGATCTGCCGGTTCACCCGCCATGACATTGATGTCGGAGAGCGTGATGTCAACGGGAGTGAACATGGCAGGGAGTCGGGGCACCGTAAAGCTGCGCGTCTCACTGTCCGAACCTCCACAGAAATTTGTCAGTTCCACGTTCAGTGATCTGCTGCTTCCATCAGGACACGACGTGCTGTAGGAAATATCACAGACGGTTACGAGAGCGGTAATGCTGTTCTCAATCGCCCGGTAGATCGCGGGGAGATCATTCGGAGTCGCGGCATTGTAGAAGCGGCCGCCGGTGAGCAGCGCCACCGTTTCGAGGCTCTGGTCGTATGCGGTGCCGCAGCCGATGGTAAAGATGCGTATGCGATTCCGGTTTGCCAGCGAAATGACTTCAGCCGGCGTTCGTGTGCTTGCATTGTCCGGACCGTCTCCTACCACGACTGCGAAGCGTGCATCACGCCGGGCGTTGTTGATGAGTTCGACAACACTCGCATACGTGCCATCCCATGTCGCGCTGAGGCCCGATGCGGTCAGCGTGTTGATGGCCGCATGCAGCAGCGGTTTGATCGTCGTCATCTGCTGCACGATGTTGACAACAGAGGAGTATCGGATGACGGTGGCTTCGTCATTGACGCCATCCATTTCATCGACGAATGCAGACGCGCCGTTTTTTATTCCTGCGTTCCAGCTCCCCAGGGTTGAGCCGCTCCCGTCGAGCACGAGCGCCGCCGAATACGTCGGGATCATTTGCACTGTCCGGTACTGCAGGGAAAGTGGCTGCATGATGGTTCCGTCTTCCTGGAGGATAAAATCCTGTGCGGTCATCGTCGTGTCAGGCGTGCCGTTACACGTGACACGCACCGTCGCGGTGACATCCGGCCAGCGTACCTGCACCGTATCGAGCTTGAGATCAACCTGTCCCTGCGCAGTCGGGCAGGAAGTCATCAGGATGCAGCATACAGCAGCTGCGAGGAATCCGTATCGGAACGATCGCGTCTTCATGTCTCCTCCGGGCAGAATATTCATGATCTGGGGCGTTGTCTGCCGTACGGTACCCATTCGCCGCCGGAGTATTGTCACGGAAATGTCAAAAGATGCGCGTCTGCGGACCTGGAAGTCTCCCTTATTCGGATAGCTCGCAAAGAGAAAGACCCCGATCATGGTATGATCAGGGTCTTCGATGAAGTGGCGGAGAGGGAGGGACTCAGCGGGGACGAGAGGTATATCCTTGTTATTACTTCACTTACGAGGCGCCCAGACCGCCACGTCGCAAAAATATCGCAAGCCGGAGTGCTCCAGTGCATGAGACGGTCCCGCAGCGTGACATCGGCGAGCACTGACCGGCCATCAACCTTCCAGGAATCATCTGACCAGCATTTTCCCTACCGAAACTCCGGATGCACTTGAAAACCTGATGAAGTAGATGCCTGCAAGGAGTCCTGTTGTTGGTATCTGCACGTTTCGAGTGACACTGCATGCGAAGACACACCTTCCAAGCGCATCGAAGAGCTGCAGCCGGCCGGACGCTTCGCCGGGCAGGGTGATGCGGACTGTGCCGCCGGCGGGAACGGGATTGGGATATACGGTCATGTCGACGGCGGTCGGCGGCCGCAGGGCTTCGATACCCACCGAGATCTCATCTGTTCCGGATACAATATGGAACAGCCCTCTTTGGACCGGTTGCTGTTGGAAATTGATATCGTATGCACTGGATGCAATATAATCTCGCAATCCATCTCCATTATAATCGCCCGAGACGACGCTCTTGCAGTATTCATATCTGTGGCTCATCATTGTGTATGCCATCGCCGTGTCACGGATTCCCTGTGGCCCCCCTGCGTAAATTACGACAAAAGTCAAAAGCCACCGGTTAAATCTGACGGCATAATCGTCATATCCATCCGTGTTCCAGTCTCCGATGTTGTGAAAATAGCCACCGAATGCCCCAAATTTATCGGGATCAGGATTGTGGAGTATTGTTCTCTCATCTGTTGTGAACCCACTATCGCTCCCGTGGAATACTGCAATATCCCCGTCTTCGGGGAAAAGAAGATCCGCATGAGAATCATTATCAATATCCATTACAGGATATGGTGGGATCGATCCTCGGGTAATAGCTGTAAGCGTCAATCCATCGAGCACTTGAACTGATTGGATCTCATTCTCTTTGATTCCGTAATGACCGAGAAAAAGTTCCTTGGAGGGACGTTGTGAACCCGGAGTCATATCTTTGCGCTTACTCACTCCGGCGATGATATCATCGATCCCATCTCCATTTACATCCTCTAGACTCACGATGTATCCAAAAGAACGATCACATCCATCGGTCGGATAGATTTCGTACCGTTCGCTCAGTGGTTTCTCTGCCGAACCAAGATAGACCAGCACAATCCCTCCCTTGCACGTTGCGCTGTCTGGGTCATAATAATAGGGCGCACTTGTGACAAGATCCGTGTAACCATCGCCGTTGAAATCTCCGGTCTCCATGTTACGGCCAAAGTCATTTGCAGTCGACCAATCTTCATGTATCCCAAGTCTCATATCGGGTGAATCCTCGTAAATACACCCGTCAACGTCCTTGGCAAAGTAGATGTATACGCTATCGGCAATCGTTGAATGTAATCCCTCACCGGTCAAACTGTCTATTCTTCTTCCAAGTCGCTGGACAGCGATATCCATGAGTCCGTCCCCGTTGAAATCCCCTCCTGCGAGCGTCCCGCTACCGGTAAGCATGGCGTCTTCTTTGTCATCAAGAATTCCGGGACCACCGTAATAGATCAGCACTTTCTGTCTGCCAAAGGCAGAAACCGCAAAATCCGTGTATCCATCACGATTGGCGTCCGGCAGGGTCAGGAGCCCCCACCCGAGATAATCCGCTCGGTCCTCTCTACCCTGAACAGTCATGATGATATCGTCGTAGGCTTCCTGGGCCGGAAGCGGTACAGTGAATAGCAGCATAAGGCCCACAGTGAAGGTCAGAATGCAAGTACGTCTAATTCTTCCCCCGTATTTCATCGTTTCTTCTCACGATTAGGAGCAACATGGATACCGGATATCATGCTACGATTTCCGACATGGAAAGTCAAGCACAAATGAAATTCGATTCCGTTTTCGATCTTTGTTTATGGGACCCAAAATCACACCCCCCATGCTTTTTCCCAGGTTCACCGATCACGAAGATAGGTACCCTTCGTATATACATACCCCCCCCCTGTTCCTGCATAGTTTATATTTTTTATACTTTTTTTACGCCACAAATATAGGGCCTCAGGCCTTGCCCTGGCTGGCCGGGATGCAGGCTTACTAGGAAGTTGCTGATAAAATATATTTTCAGAAGCACTTGACTATTCCAACAAAATAGTTTATAACTAAATATTGATAAATATATACATGCCCGTCCCGCCTTTACGGTGCATGCGATACACGACAACGGAGATATTCAAGATGAATACAAATACTTTCAAGACCCAGGATTTCTGGCTGAG
>ENA-ORCU01000113-ORCU01000113.1-marine-metagenome-genome-assembly--contig:-NODE-113-length-65236-cov-6.842017_pt1 | contig 65236 bp, 40 predicted proteins | sample MGYA00248631_ERZ508512 | MGnify/ENA primary metagenome ERZ508512 (study PRJEB26183, sample SAMN06268844) | marine metagenome | isolation source: Tt an P1 anaerobic enrichment on pine from sediment taken...
TACTCGTCAGCGCCGATGCAGGGAGTCGTCCCGCGTGATTCGCCGTCGATATCCTCGGTGATCCCGAGATTCGCGCCGGCGAGGTACGCCTTGTGCGAACGCGAGTGCAGATCCGTCGGCGATACATAGTACGCCTCGCCCCACTGCGAGTTCGCGTTGTAGGGAAGATTGCTGAACGATTTGTACCCCTCGACGTAGAACGGCTCGCTCTGCGTGCTGTAGGTGAAGAAGACGTTGTAATCGAAGTTGATGATGGGATAGTCGTTGTCGTTCCAGACGATGCGTGGACGTCCGGGCGCACTGCCGTTCGGCGCCTTGTCGACCTGCAGCAGGTTGTTGCGGATGTCCCAGCTCTGGTCATAGGATGAACTGGAATAATCCAGGTAGAGACAGTTCTGATATGAAGACGTGCTGGCATTGTTGCGCGGAATGATATTCACGCTGTTGTGCCATATGTCGACATACTTGACGCGATACCCGACCCAGATACCATACTGGTCATTACCGGTCGACTGCTCCGGCGGCAGGATCGTCACCATGTTGTTGACGATCTTCGCGCGCTCACTGCTGGGTGAGGAGTACTGATTTACATAGTATCTCAGATAAATACCGTACCCACGGGTCTCGATGATGTTGTCTTCGAAACGAGGCCCGTTCTGATTGCTGTACCCGTAGATTCCGTAGGCGTAATCATTGTTGCTTGTGTTACGCTGGGTAATCGTATTTCCGATGACCTCAGGTCCGCCATGGTAGTAATAGAGATAAACACCGTATTCATACCAGTTCTTGATCACGTTATTGTGAATCCTGTTCCCGTACGAGCGATAGAATGTGCTCGAGGAGCTATACGCGCGAAGATAAATGCCAGCCCATCCTCCGTCGATCGTGCAGTTCTGCACGAGCAGGTTTTCGACATAGTTGCCGGTGGAGGTGGAGTTCGTCCGCGTGGCACCGATACCCGCATTGTAGGATGTCGTCGCTGACTGGCTCATGTTGATCGTACAGTTGTCGATCGTGATGTTCTCGCAGGGATTGTTTGTCGTCGTGGATGCGAGAAGGATACCGTACCCTTCCGTTCCCGAATTGTTGATTGTCAGGTTCTTGAACGTAATCCAGTCCGCACGCACGAGGCGGATCACGTAATCATAATCTCCGGCGGTATTGAAATTGATCTCCGGGTTGTTCGTACCGCCGTCGAACGTAATGGTGTTCGTCGAACTGGAATTCGACAGCTCGTTGATGGAAAACTGTTCGTTATACGTGCCCGAAGCGACGTTGAACGTCACCGGTCCCGTGATGCCGGCCAGGTTCAGCACCGTGGCGGCCGCGCTGAACGAAGTGAAATTCATCGGTCCCGACCCATTCGGATCGATGGTATAGGTGCCGCTGAGCGGACCAAATATCCCGATCGATCCCGCAGGCGAGGAGGGATTTGGCGTGGAGCTCGATCCGTCGAAGGTGAAACTCGTGCACGACGCATCGATCTGGTTGCCCGACATCGCCGTGGGAGAGACATCTACCACCAGCCAGAAATAATTCGAACCCAGCGTCAGCGTCTGCGTGTCGGTAAACGACAGCGTGCCGCCCGGCGTGGCGACGGCACTGCCGAACATGTTGCTCGTCGAGAAGTTCGAGCTGTTGCCCGTGTAGTACAGCCGCGCGTTCGAAATATCACCGAGATTCGTCGTGCCGGTCGTGCTGAAATTCATTGCCGTGACGTCCTTCGGATTCGTCGGACTGCTGGTCAGCAGATTTACTCGCAGGACCTGCAGATTGCTTGTCCCCGCTCCGCTCACTGTCGTCGGATGCTCGGCGTAGCTGCTGAGCAGGCTCATGTTTCCTGGCTCATAAAGCTGGAACAGGTCGATTGCCATGTCGCTGGTGAAAGTCGACCCACGCAGGCCACGAAAACGCACCCAGAGATCGGTGGATGTGTTATAGGCGGCGAGACTGACCGTTGCCTGCGTCCAGGACGCGGTCATGGAACTGTGCTGCTGACCGGTTTTCGACCACAGCGTAGTCCATGTGCTGCCCGAATTCGTGGAGACCTGGAATGCCAGCGTTCCCATCGCACTGCCGTACATATGATACCAGAAATAGGCGGTGGGACTGGTCATTGCGGAGACGTCGAAGCGGTTGGTCAGGTATGCTTCTCCCGAACTGGTGCTGGTTTCGAGATATACGTAGTACGTGCCGTCATATGGACCACTGGGGCCGGTATTCAACGACCCTGTACTGTTGGGATCGGCTCTCCAGTACGGACCGCTGCCGATACGCGTCGGTATCCAGCCGTCCCATGGCCCATTGGTACCTCCTGCATCAAAACTTGTCTGATATGGCGCCGGCATCGTGGTCTGCGCCTGACCCGGCGGTGTGGCGAGAAAACCAAGGACCGCAACAAGGGCGATTGCGAGAGGGAGTCCCCGGCCGAAATGGATGACATAGCCTTTCATACGTTCACCTGTAAATTGTGAAAGGGAGAAAATTGCATAAATGAACTCCAGTGACAGAAAACACCCATATCAGGATGCTCACCTCTGTCCTGAATCGTTTGGAATCATATGTACATCGAGCCGTAGTGTATGAAAGATAGGCCCTTTGCTTTCTCAACGCAAGACAAAAAGTGCTTTTTTTTCACAGTGAAAAAATGGGCCGCTTTCAGGGGAAAGAATATACGATATATCGCACTTCCCGAAGCCCTGCAGAAGGGATATGCCCGTCTGGGAATGAAATGACAGTCAGAACAACGAAACGGAAGGTGTCAGGGCAGGGTCTGAAGCAGTGAAGCCGCTGTTCCGGCTTCGTCCGAGGAGGGAGCGTGTTCGATGCACGCTTCCAGAAGGGAACGCGCTCTGGCGGTGTCGCGGCGTACGTCGAGGTGGAAACGCGTCGCAACGAGATACCAGGAGGGATAGGTGGAGGGTTCGCGCTCGAGGGCGCGGTCGTAATAGCGGGCGGCCCGATCGAGCAGGCCATAGCGGTAATATAGACTGCCCGCCGTCATGAGCAGAAACGCGTCACGGGTATCCTCATCCGTCGCGGCGGAGAGCATGGCAGCGGCCTGCGTTTCGTCCGCCGGCGGCTGCACGAGCAGATTCAGCAGTCCCCGCTCGGGCCACGACGGCAGCATCGTGCTGAAATCCCCCATGTATTCCAGAACGATATCACGCCGCTTTACCTGCCAGGCCGAAAGCAGCGCGCGTGCCGCGAATTCGCGGAAAAAGCGGGGGGATGCCTCGGGCCGGGCGTCATCCTGCGCTGAACGAGCATCCGATTTTCGTCCATCGGCAGGAAGCGAATCCCCCCTGTCGCCCTCACGTGCCGTGCGCGCATCCTCGAGGAGGGTATCCATCAGCCAGCGCCATTCCCGCGCAGCCGCGTCGGCATCCCGCAGGCGGAGCACGGAGCTGAGGTATTCCTCGTAGCTGACATCCCGGCGATAGCCGGTTTCGATGAGACGCCGCATCACACGGAAATATGCATCCCCCTCCCCGCCCGAGCGGTAGAATTTGCGGAGATTTTCCCAGGCGGTGAAGGTGTTCATCGGAAGAAGCACCCCCGCATCCATGGAAGCGATCTGCTCGAAGCGCCCGGCGGATGCCTCCTCGTCGGTGTTGACCATGACCCAGAGAAGGAGCTGCGAGAGCACGGCGGCGGCGAGGGCCGGGAGGAAGAGACGCACGCGCTGGCTGCTGCGCTCGTCGAGCAGCACAAGGAGGACGAAAAGCAGGAAGATGCCGCCGAGGACGGCGAATGCCGCGACATCCCAGTCGCGCGCGAGACCGAGGAAGGTGTTGCCGAAGATCAGCAGGGTGAAGCCGCCCGCCGCGGCAGTGGCGCCGAACAGCACCGGCGGCGCGGAAAGAAGTTGCTTTCGCCGGGCGGAGAAAAGCAGCACCGGGAGGACGAAAATCATCGCGCCCATCGTGAGCAGCAGCGCGTTGAGGAGGTCGACCCAGCGCTCCGGCGCGGCGAGCACGTACCGCTGCCATCCGGTGGAGAGTCCGTCGACGATGCGCTCGTACGGCGTGAGCGGCACGAGGTAGGCGCTGTCGCCGCTGCCGCCTCCCGCCGCGTAGAGCACGGCGATGCCGGCGAGCGGCAGCAGCATGAGCACGACCGCGGCGCGGCGGAGCGGGAACGCGCCCTCCTCGCCGCGGAATTTCCAGTGGAGCAGCAGCAGATAGGATGGGATCCAGACGACGGCCGAGGCGCCGAAGAGGATGGCGGCGAACAGGAGCGCACCGGGCAGCCAGACGGAGGTGCGGCCGCGCAGGCACTGCCACGCCGTCATGAAATACACGATGCTCAGCGCGTACACCAGGGCGTACAGCTCGATGTAGCCGAGGAAGATCAGCGAGCCGGAGGAGCCGAGCAGCAGCAGCATGGCGAGTCCGATCGTGCGGGAGCGCTCTTTCAGCGTGGCGAACAGCACGGCGGCGGTGGCGATCACGGCACCGGCGGCATCCGCGACGACGAAGGGAAGACGGAGATCGTCGGGTTGAAACATCCGCGCGCCGGCATCGATCAGAAGTCCGGTCAGCCACGCGCTGGGCTTGATCATGCTGTTGGCGTAACCGGAGACGTTCATGCTGCGGTACAGTTCGGCGGGATACCAGGTACCGTCTCCGAGGAAGGCATAGCTCACGTGCACGGTCATCGCCACGGCGCCCGCGGCCACGGTGAGCAGCAGCGCCAGGGTCAGGCGGACGGGCGCCGCACCACCGGAATCCGTATCGCCGGCAGCCGCCCCGCTGCGTCCGGTGAAGAGACGCGCGACGGCGGGAAAGATGAACAGCAGCGGCAGCCATGCGAGCAGCAGGGGCAGAGCTCCGTCGAGCACGGAGAAAAAGTCAATCCCCCACAGCCGCAGTCCCCCGGTGGGCGCTGCCGCGGCGATGCCGCGCAGCACGACGAAGGCGCCGACGGCCCAGAGCACGCTGCGCTCGGTGCGCGACAGCTCCGGCGCGGCGCTGAGCGGCTTGCGGCCGCTGCCGTCGGATCTGGCGTTGCCCTGCTTCTGCTGCTTTTTCCGTTTCTGCGCCATGTGTTATCTGATTGAGGGGATGCGGCGCCGGGGGACGCTGACAGGCAGTGCCGGTCCGGCTGTGTGAACCGTTCAATATAGCTGATGGAGGGAGGATGGACAACGGGGGAAGCGGCTGTGTCGGGTGACCACACGCTCACGCGTGTGGATACCGTCGGCGGCTCGGGGTGTCGCGTGGCCACACGCTCACGCGTGTGGATACGGACGCTCCGCCACTAGCGAACAACAATAAACGGCCGTACCGTCCGCTCCCCCGCCGATGTCAGCTCCAGCAGATATGTGCCTGCGCCGACATCACGCAGCGGCAGCGCCGCGCGTTCATCCCCCCGAAAAAGACTTTTCTCCCAGAGGATACGACCCAGCAAATCGCGCATCACCAGGCGCGCCTGTCCACCCGCCGGGAGGGTGAAACGGCAGTGCGCGACGCCCTCCGTCCGCACGGGCTGGGGATACACGTCGAGCGCAATCCCGCCAGCCAGCGGCGGCTCAGCGACCGTGGTCGTGCGCGTGAAGCTGCGCGCGAGCAGATCCCACAGCTCCGGATGCTCGCCGTCATAGCCGAGCGCCCACATCCCCGCACCGGCGATGCCGAGATTCTTCACGAGTTCGTACTTGTATTCGAGGCTTTCGGCGTCGTCGTACCAGACCTGCCGCCAGTCCGCCACGAGATACGGGAACCAGGGATTGAGAAAGACCGTGCTCCACCGGCGATCATGGCTCTGCAGCATCTCCTGAACGCGTGAATAGGTGCGCGCCTGTCCCCTGCCCTGCGTCGAGGACTGTGGCGCCTCCGAGGCCACCGGCCAGTCGTAGCCGTAATACGGCACGCCCATGACCATGCGTTCGGCGGGGATGCCGTTCTGTAGCCAGGTGGTGAGACTGCGCGTGACGTTGTACGTGCTGCCCTGCAGGGGAGCGACCGGACCGGCGGTACTGCTGCCCGACCACCAGTAATCGTAGCACATGATGAAGAAGATGTCGATGTGCTGTGCGAGGGCTGCGGCGTTCCACGAGTCGCTCCAGTCCACCGCGGGAAGGGCGGCGCTGATCTCCGCATCAGGCAGTTCCGACGCGAGCGCCGCGTCGAGCGTGGCGAAGAATGCGGTGAGGTTGTCGCGCTGATCGCCCGGCACCGCCTCGAAATCGATGTTCACGCCGTCGGCGCCGCGGAGGCGCATGAGTTCGATCAGGCGGCGCACCAGCGTGTCCCGCGCGGCGGGTGATGACAGCAGCGTGCGGTTGGCGGAGGCGCCGAAGTTCGTCGCGACCAGGTGCACGCGCACACCCGCCGCCTTCGCGCTGTCGATGACCGGCGAAACGAGCCATCCGTAATAATCGGCGATTTCACCGCTGCCGGGATCCACCGCCGCGCCGAAATACGCGAAATGAGAGAGCAGCTCGAAACGATAGAACTCTGCCGCCGCGTCGGGAATCCAGTACGGGTGGTAGCCGAATACGGTGTGCGTGAGATCGGCATCTTGCGTGAGATCGGCATCTTGCGTGAGATCGGCATCTTGCGTGAGATCGGCATCCGCGGAGCGGCGAAGGGCATGCAGCTGTTCAGACGCGGCAGGCCAGCCGGGACTTTTGTCCGGGGAGGAAAGACGTGGCGCCGGGCGCGCGGCCGACTGCCGGGCATGCGGCATGGATGTCCGCTCGCGCAGCAGCTCCCGCGCGGAATCCTGCGCGCGCATGGACGGTGCGGCCGGGAAGCACAGCAGGACCGCAAGAACAAAACGCATACGGACAGGGATGTTCATGGAGTGATCAGGCGCTCTCCTCTCCCACGAGCGCGCTGAGCTGATCGGGGGCGAAAATGCCCCGCTCGGTGATGAATGCGGTGCAGTAATCGACCGGCGTCCATTCGAAATAGCGGTTCCAGATGTCGAAGCTGTCTCCCTCCTGCCGCTCGAGCAGCTGCTCGGCCGGTTTATCCTCGACGAGAATATCCTCCCGCAGCTGCGGGGAAAATTTCAGCGAATCGCAGACGACGTACAGCGGGATGTTCAGCTCCCTGCAGCACATCGCCAGGGGGAACGTACCGGTTTTGTTGAGCAGGTAGCCGTCGGCGCTGATGCTGTCGGCGCCCACGATGGCGAAATCGACGCGAGCCAGTGCCTCCGCCATGGCGGCATCTGTCATGAGCGTGGCCTGCACCCCTTTGTCCGTCATGTCGCGGATGGTGCGGTGTCCCTCCAGCATCGGACGCGCCTCGAGCACATAGGCATGCCGGAGCAGTTCATGTTCGTGCAGCCGCCGCAGGGTTGCCAGCACGGTGGAACTGCGGGAAATGGTGACCGCGGACTGCGGTTCGGGCACCTTTTCCAGGAACAGCGCTGCGATGGTCTCCCCCGACTCGGAGAGGATTTTCTCCAGCGAGGCGATGTATTGGATGGCGTCGGCGTTTTCCTCGCCCTCGATGAGTTTCGGCAGGAAATCGGACTTGAGGATATGCAGCACAGCGTGCAGCGACGGCATGCTGAGCTGCGACTGCTCGAGGAGCGCGAAGCCCTCGCGCAGCGCATCGACATGGTAGCCGATGGCACAGTTCTCACAGAGCGCCAGGAGCTTGTGGATCAGCTCGGTGGCACCGGAGGTATTATCGTCGGCAAGTTCCTTGAATTGCTTGAGCACGTGGATTCAGACTGTTGTGCCTGAGAAAATAGGGGGAATGCGGGCGGGATGCAAACCGGAAGGGAGCAGGAGTACGATCCTCGCGTCCCAAACAAAACAGCCCGGACGTGCAGACACATCCGGGCTTGATAAGGAGCCAAAAATCGACCGAATCTACGCCGCGTCGACTTCCTTCATTTTTTCGTCCGTCATGCGGGCGAGTTCATCCTCGAAGAAGAATTTCTCCTGTCCGAAGGCCGGTTTCAGGTGATGCAGCCAGGACGCTTCCTCGTCGTACTTCGCGAAGAAGGGGCGCCCGACCCAGTCGGGATTGCGGCCCTGCAGGAAGCGCAGCGCCAGCACCTTCTCGCCGTTGACTTCGCTCATGCCGGTGACCTCGACCTTGCCGGGGGTGGCCGACATCGACGGGCCGCGCACCGTGCGCGCCAGTCCATTCACGTGACGGAAAGCCTCGCGGAAAATCTTTGTTGCCTTGACGAGCGGGATTTTGAAATAATGCTCGGCACCCGTGTCGCGCTCAACAAACATGTAGTACGGAATGATGCCGAGACGCACCTGCTCGCGCCACATCAGCTCCCAGACGCCGGCGGAGTCGTTGATATGCGCCAGTACGGGCGACTGGCTGCGGATCACCGCGCCGGTGTCGCGGATGCGGCGCACCGCTTCCCGTGCGAGCGAGGTTTCCAGCTCCCTGTGATGATTGTAATGCGCCATGACGGCCACCGAGCGTCCGGAAGCGATGATGCGCTCGAACATGCGCAGCAGATCGTCGGCGTCGGGATCGTTCACAAAACGCTGCGGCCAGTAGGCCATTGATTTCGTACCGAAGCGGATGGTCTGAAGATGCTCGAGTGCGGGATCGAGCAGCGGCTCGACGTACTGCTCGAGCTTGTGCGTCTTCATGACCATGGGATCGCCGCCGGTCAGAAGCACGTTGGTCACCTCCGGATGGCGGCGGATGTACTCTTTCAGCTGGCTCGCCTCCTTCGCGGCGAAACGCAGATCGCTCATGCCCACGAACTGCGCCCAGCGGAAGCAGAACGTGCAGTAGGAGTGACAGGTCTGTCCCGCGGCGGGGAAAAACAGCACCGTCTCGCGGTACTTGTGCTGCAGTCCGGGCAGCACCTCGCCGTCCAGCGTGGGGACGTTCAGCGTCGTCTGTCCCGCCGGATGCGGATTCAGCTCGAGACGGATGCGGTTGGCCTCTTCCTTGATATCCTTGCGCGGCGCGTCGTTTTTCAGCAGCGCAGCCATGCGGTTGAAATGATCCTCGGTCAGCATGCCCTTCTGCGGGAAGGTCAGCTGAAAAATGGGATCATCGGGGATGTCAGACCAGTCGATGAGCTGGTTGACGACGTAGGAATTGACTTTGAAGGGGAGAACGCTCGACACGACCTGCATGTCGAAACGAAGTTCGGGGGGGAGTTCGTTGACCTGGGTGATATTCTCGAAGTTCCGTTCCGTGAAGTACGTGAACGGCTCGGGATCCCGCTGCGTCTTGGGAAAGACGTGCGGCCTTGCCCTGCCAGGCGGAGAAATCGATCTCATGTCCATGGTATCCTCCTATCGATTCGTATAAAGACAACTATCCTGTTAAAGAACTCGCTTCATTCGCTCTTTCGTGCTTCCCTGGAGACTATGTCTGAAAGTGAAGCGTAGCATAGATAAAATACGATTTTGACAATATGATGCAAGGGGGAAAGACGTGAGAAGCGTGGAGGATCGGGCGAAATGCGATAGCCCCACCCGTGAGGGTGGGGCTATCTGAAACGTCGATAAGAGCGATTTACCTGAATCAGCGATCCAGCGCCTTCTCCTCCGATAGCGAAGCGCGGAGGAAATCACGGTTCATCAGCGCGATTGATGCGACACTGATGCCCTTCGGACAGACGGCTTCGCACTCATAGTAATTCGTGCAGTTGCCGAAACCCTCGCGGTCCATCTGCGCGACCATGTTGAGAACGCGCCGCTTCCGCTCGGTCTGTCCCTGCGGCAGGTACGCGTACTGGGCGACCTTCGCGGAGACGAAAAGCATGGCCGATGCGTTCTTGCAGGCCGCCACGCAGGCGCCGCAGCCGATGCAGGCCGCATTATCCATCGCGAGATCGGCATCCTTCTTGCTGATGGGAATGGCGTTCGCATCGGGTATGCCACCGGTGTTGGCCGAAACAAAGCCGCCCGCCTGCATGATGCGGTCGAAGGCGGTGCGGTCGGTCACGAGATCGCGCAGCACGGGGAAGGCCCGCGCGCGGAACGGCTCGACATAAATCTCATCGCCGTCCTTGAAATGCCGCATGTGCAGCTGGCAGATGGTGGTTTCTTTTTCGGGACCATGCGGAATGCCGTTAATGGTCAGTGAGCAGGCGCCGCAGATGCCCTCGCGGCAGTCGTGGTCGAACGCCACCGGCTCTTCCTCGTTAAGAATCAGTTTCTCGTTGAGCACGTCCAGCATTTCGAGGAAAGACATGTCCTCCTCGATATCGTCGACATCGTAGGTGACCATTTTTCCCTTGTCCTGCGTGCTCTTCTGGCGCCAAATGTGCAGTTTGAGTTTCATTACTTGTAACTCCTTGTCTGAAGCTTCACATTCTCGAACTCGAGCGGCTCCTTGTGCAGGATGGGTTTCTCGCCGACTCCGGTGAATTCCCAGGCCGCGACATAGGCGTAATCCTCGTCGTTGCGGAGCGCCTCGCCGTCCTCGGTCTGGTATTCCTCGCGGAAATGACCGCCGCAGCTTTCCTCGCGGTTCAGCGCGTCATAGACCAGCAGCTCGGCGAATTCAAGGAAATCCGCCACGCGGCCGGCGCGCTCCAGCGCCTGGTTGACGCTTTCACCGTCGCCGACGACTTTGGCGTTCTCCCAGAACTCCTCGCGGAGCTTCGGAATCTGCTCGAGAGCCTTCTTGAGCCCCTCCTCGTTGCGCGCCATGCCGACGTAATTCCACATGATGTGCCCGAGCTCGCGGTGAATGGAAACGACCGTGCGCGATCCGTTGAGATCGAGCAGCTTGCCGATGCGCGCGCGCACATCCTCTTCCGCTTTCTTGAATTCGGGGTGATCGGTGGTCACCTTCTCGCCGCCGCCGGACTTCGCCAGGTAGTCGCCGATGGTGTACGGAATCACGAAGTACCCGTCGGCGAGTCCCTGCATCAGCGCACTGGCGCCGAGCCGGTTCGCGCCGTGATCGGAGAAATTGGCCTCGCCCAGCACATGCAGTCCGGGAATGGTGCTCATCAGGTTGTAATCGACCCAGAGCCCGCCCATCGTATAATGCAGCGCGGGATAGATGCGCATCGGTACCTGGTAGGGATCCTCGCCCGTGATGCGCTCATACATCTGGAAGAGATTGCCGTAACGCGCCTCGATGACATCCCTGCCGAGCCGGTTGATCGCGTCGCGGAAGTCGAGGTACACGCCGTAGCCTGTCGGACCCACGCCGCGTCCCTCGTCGCAGACCTCCTTGGCGCTGCGCGAACTGATGTCGCGCGGCGACAGGTTTCCGAAGCTCGGGTACTTGCGCTCGAGGTAATAATCGCGTTCGTCTTCGGGAATATCGTTGGGATTCCGCGTTTCGCCTTTCTTCTTCGGCACCCAGATCCGGCCGTCGTTGCGCAGGGATTCCGACATCAGGGTGAGCTTGGACTGATGCTCCCCCGAAACGGGAATGCAGGTCGGATGGATCTGCACGAAGGCTGGATTGGCGAATGCCGCGCCCTTCTTGTACGCGCGGTAGGCCGCGGTGACGTTGCAGGCGATGGCGTTGGTGGACAGGAAATACACGTTGCTGTAGCCGCCGGTGGCGAGTATCACCGCATCCGCGGCAAAACTCTGCACCTTGCCGGTCACCATGTCGCGCGCGACGATGCCGCGGGCGTGTCCGTCCACCAGCACGACATCCATCATCTCATGACGCGTGTACAGATCGACCTTGCCGAGCCCCACCTGGCGCATCAGCGCCGAGTACGCGCCGAGCAGCAGCTGCTGACCGGTCTGGCCGCGGGCATAGAAGGTGCGCGACACCTGTGCGCCGCCGAACGAGCGGTTGTCGAGATAGCCGCCGTACTCGCGCGCGAACGGCACGCCCTGCGCCACGCACTGGTCGATGATATTGTTGCTCACCTGGGCGAGACGGTAGACATTCGCCTCGCGGGAGCGGTAGTCGCCGCCCTTGACCGTGTCGTAGAACAGGCGCCAGATGCTGTCGCCGTCGTTCTGGTAATTCTTCGCGGCGTTGATCCCGCCCTGCGCGGCGATGCTGTGCGCGCGGCGCGCGCTGTCGTTATAACACAGCGCTGTGACGTTGTATCCCAGCTCGGCCATGGTCGCGGCCGCGGATGCGCCCGCCAGTCCGGTGCCGACGACGATGACACTGTATTTTCTCTTGTTCGCGGGATTGATCAACTTCATGTCGAAGCGATGCCTGTCCCACTTCTCTGCAAGCGGTCCTGAGGGGATTTTCGAATCTAATGTCATAGTATTATCACTCCTGCAGGTAGTTCGATCCAACCGAATAACACGCCGATGGGAATGGAAAGGAAGCCCACCATGATGATGCTCGCCACCGTCAGACTCAGACCGTGGATGAGGGGATTGTACTTCTCGTGATTCACGCCGAGCGTCTGGAACATGCTCTCGATGGCATGAAAGAGGTGGAAGGCGAGCAGGATCATCGCCGCGATGTACACCAGGGAGATCAGCACGTTGCTGTATCCGAGCACCACCATGGAGTACACGTCATGGCGCCCCATCGCGTCGTACAGTCCGCCGTACGCGGGATTCGTCGCGTGGATGGTGAAATGCAGCAGATGATAGGTGACGAACAGAAAGATCATGATCCCCGTCCAGATCATCGTGCGCGACGAAAGCGACGCGCGCACGTATTTCCGCATGGCGTACTGTTCGGGACGGGCGTTGTAGTTTTCCCACTTCAGCTTGATGGAAGTGATGACATGGAGGACCAGCATGATGAACAGCGCGGCGCGAATGACCCAGAGCAGACCGCCGAGGCCCTGCAGGGTTTCCGCGTAGGTGTTCATGGCATCCTGGCCGAGATACATCTGGAGGTTGCCCGCCATGTGACCGAGCAGGAACAGTACGAGGACCAGTCCTGTCGCTGCCATGACGATCTTGCTCAAGATGGATGATGTGAGAAAGCGTACCAGTGCAGCCATAGTACCTTACGAGTATGTGAAAGATGGTTGATGTCGCATGCCGCGGTAAGCGTTCGGCATGTGCATGTAGGGTGATCCCGCGTTCAAGAAATTACCGGTAGGGATATGTGGCAGATCAGTATAACCGTCTGAAAAGTAGCAACTTCCTTTCAGGATATCAACAGCCGGCACTCGGAAAGCGGTTCCGTCACGGAAGGGCGGAATCCCGTCCCCGGAACGTCGCGTACCCGTCCTCACGCAGGTGCAGCACGCGCTCACGGATTTCCTCCTCGCCGATGCCCAGCCGCGTGAGTGTGCGGGCGAAAATCTCAATGGCGGTTTCGAATTCTTCGGGAATGACCTCGTCAGCGCCAAGCGCGAACAGTTTCGGCACCTCGGATGTGAAGCGCGTGCGGGCGATGACATGCGCAGAGGGATTGAGCGCATTGACGCGCTCGGTGATGCGCCCGGTGGCGGCCGGATCCGAAATGGCGATGACCACGACACGCGCCTCCTTCACGCCGGCGTGCGCGAGCACGGCATCCTGCGTGGCGTCGCCGAACTGTATCGGCACACCCGCCGCACGTTCCTTCCGCACGGTGTCGGGATTCATCTCGAGAATGGACACCGGGATGTCGGAGTCCCGCACCGCGAGATAGAGATTCCTCCCGTTGAGCCCGTAGCCCACGATGAGCAGGCCGTCTTTCGCCTCGCCGCCCTTCCCCTCCGGCTCGCGGCGTTTCGCTCCCAGCACCTCCGCGAGACGCGGGGCGACCGCCATCAGCACCGGCGTCAGCGCCATCGTGAGGATACTGACGGAAAGAAAAAGCTGGTACATGCCCCCGGAGAGCAGCCCGGCCTCCACTCCCACGCGGGATAGAATGAATGAAAACTCCCCGATCTGGCTGAGGCCCAGTCCCGTAATGATCGCCGTGCGCAGCGGGAAGCGCAGCAGCAGCATGGCGCCGCCGGCGAGCACGCTCTTGCCGACGAGCACGGCGAGCGTGAGCAGCACGACGGTGACCGGACGCGCGGCGATGGCGGCGGGATCGAGCAGCATGCCGACGGAAACAAAGAAAAAGCTGGTGAACAGGTCCCGGAACGGGATGACGTTGCCGAGCGCATGATGGCTGTACTCCGAGTCGGCGATGATCATGCCGGCAAGAAAGGCACCGAGTGCGAGCGACAGTCCGATGCTGGATGTCAGCCACGCCACGAGGAAGCAGATCGACACGATCGCCAGGAAAAACAGTTCCTTGTCGCGCGTGGCGGCCACCTGATGCAGGAGCTTCGGAATGACGTAGCGCGCGGCCAGCAGCACGAGCAGCACCGCGCCGGCGCTCTTGGCGAGCAGAATGAGGATCTCTTCTCCGATACTGCCCTGAGCGGCGCCGGCCAGCAGCGGTGTCAGCAGCATCATCGGCACGATGATGATGTCCTGGAAAATGAGGATGCCGAGGGATGCGCGGCCGTGCGGACTCTCGATCTGCGCGCTGCTCTGCAGTTGCTTGAGGACGATGGCGGTGGAGCTGAGCGCGGCGAGGAAGCCGGCGAACAGTCCGACCGCCGGAGGAAATCCCATCAGTGCGAAAATGCCGAATGTGGCCGCGATGCTGAGACCGACCTGCAGCCCGCCGCCGCCGAGCACCGCCTTTTTCATGCGCAGCAGCTCGCGGATGGACAGCTCGAGTCCGATGGTGAACATCAGCAGGATGACACCGATCTCGGCGAGCACTTCCACCTCTTCGATTGCCGTCACCGCGCCGAGACCGTTCGGCCCCGCCAGCACACCGGTGAACAGAAATCCGATAATGGGCGGGATTTTCAGCCGGTGGAAGATGAATACGACCAGCACGCTGATCGCGAAAATGACGACGATATCTGCGAGGATTGGGAAATGCATCAGGATAATACCATTACAGTGGCAGTGAAATATGCGCGAAAGGCAACCACGGATTCAGCAGATTCGGGTGCCAGAGTTCATCTCGTTTCCGTGTGAATCTGTGCAATAATCTGCGAAATCCGTGGTTGCCTTTCAATGGCGGCGGCAAAAAGCCGCGGATACTAGCGCATCACATGCAGCACACGCGTCACCGCGCCGCTGTTCGTGGTCAGGCGGTACAGGTACATGCCCGCCGACAGACCGTCGAGCGAAACGGCGAAGGTATGACGTCCCGCTTCGCGCGTTCCCTCGAACAGCGTGCGCACTTTCTGTCCGAGCGTGTTGTACAGCACCAGCGAGACGCCGGCGCGGCGCGGCAGCTCGAAGATGATATTGGTGCGCCCGCCCAGCGAGAGGGAAACGGGATTCGGGTAGTTCTGATCGAGCAGCAGATGCTGCGGACGCGGAACGTCACCGGTCGAGGTGGTAATAAATCCTTCGCCGAATACCGGGATGGTATCGGGCGAACCGGCGTTGTGAATGACGATGAGCTTGCCGTCCATGCGCAGCGCGGCGGTCGGCTCGTAGGCGAGCATGAGATCATAGCTCTCACCCGGCGCCACGGTAAACGGCGCGCCGTTTTTCACGGTGACCTCCGTCGTCCCGAGAATGGTCGTGGCGGTCACTTCGAGTGACGCCCGGCCCGTGTTCTCAATGCCGAGCGGCTGTTCGGACACTTCACCGACCTCGACCCAGCTGAATCCAACACCTTCGAGCGCGTATTCCCTGACAGGCATGTCCTTGATTCTGAACTGCTTCGACTGTCCCAGCGTGGCGGGATTGTCGGCATCCGAAATCCGGATGAAGCACTGCTCGGCTTCGATCTCGGGGACACTCCATGTGTAGGATTCCGCGCTCGCATCGAAGCTGCCGGTGATCAGGCTCCATGCCGATCCGCCGTCAGTGGAATACTCGATTTTCACGCTGTTGAGGCAGTACTGCTTCCAAAGGATCTCGTACGTGCCAGCGGCGGGAATCTCTTCGTTCCAGACCGACGGCGTGAGCACTTCGACGCTCTTGTCAGGAACGATGAGGAAGCGCGTCTTGCTCGTGGTCTTCCCGCAGGAACTGTTGACGTCGACCCAGTATGCACCGAAGTCCTCCTCGCTCACGTCGGTGATCACCAGCACGGAGCTGTCAACCTCGAAGGTGCGGTTCTGTCCACCGGTGCTGCGGAAATACCACTTGTACGTCAGGTTCGAGCCCTCAGCGACAACTTCAAACATCGCGCTGCCACCGATGCAGGCGGTGTCGTTGACAATATCCTCGACGATGACCGCGGAGGTGAACACCTTCAGCAGGGCGGGCTCGGATTCGATGGTGCCGCATTCGCCGGTGATGGCGCAGGTGTACTGCGTCAGGTTGTCCCCGATCTCCAGATTCTCGAGCTGCAGTTCATCACCGGTCTCGCCCGGGATGGGCACACCGTCTTTCTTCCACTGATAGCTCAGCTCTCCCGCGCCGGTGGCCCGCACGTAGAACCATGCGCCTTCGCCAACGCAGACATTCCGCCAGTATACCTGGTCGGTAATGACCGTTCCTTCCTTGATGGAGAAACTGGCCTCCATCTCGTCTTCGAGGTCGGGATTCTTGTTGTCGATGATACGGACGCGGTAGCTGCTGCCGATCGGGAAATCCGACGGGATGTTCCATTCCCAGACGCGGGTGTTGCGCGTCAGATCGTCAACCAGTACGGTGTCCCACGTCGCCCCGTCGTCGGAGGAGAGATAGACGGAAAAGTCATTGTTGCCCTCTGCGGTCCAGCTCAGCTGCAGCGGCATGCCGGCACAGACTTCCTCGCCGCCCATCGGCGTGACGAGTTCGAGCGAACGGACAAAGCTGGTGACGTTCATGCAGAGGGCCTTCTCGGCGTTGCCGCGCACCAGCGCGCCCGTACGGTCGCGGAACACTTTGTGCACGTTGCTGTTGCCGAAGCGCATATGGCAGTAGCTCATCAGCTCGCCGCCGCCGAGAATCAGGTGGATGTCGCCGTTGTCGAAGCAGGGCGCCTGGCCGCGTACCGGCTCGGCCTGGTAGCAGGAATCGATCGGAGGATTCCAGACGCAGGCGTGTGTGTGCGGGGAACCGAAGTTGTGCCCGAGTTCATGCGCCCAGACGCCGGTGTGTCCCTCGATGTTGGAGTTGTTGGAGGAAAGCTTCACAAACGCGTAGCCATGCGTCTTGCTGCACAGCTGGTTGACCCACGCGAGTCCCTGAGTGACACGCGAGGAGGAAATCGGCTTGCGCGAGATCATTGTGGCCAGTGTGCGGTCCACATCGTCCATGTTATCGCGCCAGTATTTCGTGAAGGAATCCAGCGCCGCGTCGTCGCTGGCCGGACTGTACGGATCCTCGGTCTCCCAGGTCCGCATGTACGAAACCTCGAAGGTCACGGCCACATCGCGCTCGTAAATGGCGGCTACGCCGACCAGCAGTGAGGCCACGTAATTCTCGGCATCCGTTACGGTGCCGTAATGCTCAAAGGCCTCGTAATCGATATCGATGGCGAGTTTCGCCTTGAGCGTGTCGAGATCGTCCTCGAGAATATCGACCTCGGCGGGCATGCCGCGCAGGACGTCATCGATGAACAGATCGTCTTCGACCGTGCAGGTGAAGGCGCGCATTTCCGGCGTCGCCTCGAAAATGCTCAGCAGGCGGTCGCCCTGCTGCGGCGCGCCGTTGAGGCGCGTGCTGAAACTGAATTCCACGCCGTCGCGCAGCACGCTGCCCGTCATGCCGCCGTCCTCGATGGCCATCCAGACGAAGCTGCCTGTTTCGCCGCCAACCGTGCCGCGGTAGGCGCGCAGATCGGGAAGCGGACGCCGGACTTCCCCGGCTTCCGTCTGCGAGACGACGATGGCGTTGTCACTGAAGAGATCGAAGGCGCGGAGCCGCAGATCGGCGGTCGTGCCGTCGGGCATGGGGAACTGCGTCAGCAGCAGGTTGTCCGCCGCACGCAGTTTCGAGAAGGATGCCAGCGGCACCTCTACGGTTGTCACGGACGGCGACTCCACGGCGGGAGCCTTGCGCAGTCCGCGTTCACTGACCGGACGAAAGACATCTCCGGCGCGAACGGTGGTGAAATCACTGTCGCCCGCGCGCGTCTGCGCGTTGAGGGCAGGTGCGGCAGTCATCATGACACAGAACAGCGCGATGGCGAACTGCCGCGCCTTCTGAGGAAACATCGAAGCAAACATCATCAACCGTACCTCATCATTGATCGTATTACGGAACCGGGACCGCGGGCCTGCGATCCCAAAGGCAGGAGAAAAGATACACAATTTCGCGATATGGAAAGAGTTCAAAAGCGGGTGACGGCGGAGGCCCCTCAGGCGCAGACGAGTCGCTATCCCCGTGAGACGAGCAGGGCGCGGGCGGGAGCGCCGTCTCCGCCGGTGATCAACAGCGGCGCGACAATCAGCGTATAGCGGCCGGGAGCGACCTTTTCGAGGCGGAGGTTTTCGATGATGAGCACGTTGTTGCGCAGCAAACGCCTGTGCACGGGGAAGGATGGATCGTCATAGGATTCAATCGAAAGCGTGTCGATGCCCACCATGTTGATCTTGCGCGAGACCAGATAGGATGCCGCCTCGAGGGTCAGCGCCGAGGCGCTCTCCGGCGGTGCGTCTTCGCGGCGGCTGTTGTTCGCGCGCAGCAGCACGGTATCGCCGGTGCGGATCCCCTGCCGTTCGAGCTGTTCCGCGGCGATCGGTCCGCCGTCGGGAAGGTCGATGACAATCGCGGGAGAGACCCAGCGGCGTGGCTGAATCTGATCGATGGTCTTGCCGCGCGCGACGAAATGCGCGGGAGCATCCACATGCGTTCCGCTGTGCGCGCTCATCGAGAGCGTTGAAAGATTGTATCCCTCACCGTCCTCATTGATGGAAGCGACGACCGTGCGTTCGAACACCGGATCACCCTCGTACGCGGGCGTGTGCTCGTCAAGTGGCGTGCTGATATCGATGATGCGTGAAACGGCCATACATCCTCGCTTCGGTTTCGTGTTACGGAAGAATACTGCGCACGGATACGCGCAGCGCATCGCGCTGCCGGGCGTCGTATCCGACCATGATGTCGCGGACGGTGTTCTCTGCATCGATGAAATACACGATGGGTATGCTGTCGACGCCGAGCATTTGCAGCGTGCTGCCCTGATTGTACAGTAATTCGAACGGCAGTCCCTGTTCGGCGAACCACTGCGCGCCGTCCTCCGGTTTCACATCCAGACAGACCGTGGTGACGCGCAGCGAAGCGCTGCCCGCCTCCCCGGCCGCGACCTCGAGCGCCTGCAGCAACTGACGTGAGCGCTCCGATGTCGAAGCCCAGAAGACCAGCACCGTCGACTTGCCGTCACTGCGCGGGAACGCGACTTTCTCGTCGTCGGCATTGTGCAGATTGAACGACGGCAGCTCCGCGCCGCGCAGTTCCATGCGGCGGTTCTCTGCGGCGGTCATGCGGGCGATCTCCTGCTTCTGCTTCTCCTCGCGGTCGAAGATGCGCAGCACCTGCGGCCAGAGTTTGTTCGCCGGTATCCTGTTGCGATATTCCAGCGCTTTTTCCGCGTCCTGAAGGATATAGAACCAGGTTTCCGCCGCCATGTTGAGGAAATCCGTATCCTCGCCGTATTCTTTTTCCATCCGCGCAATGCGGTTGGCGATGCGCTCCTGCGTGCGCGGACTTCCCTTCCCCTGCTCCAGCAGCAACTTGAAGTACTGATGATAGGCGCGGAAGTTTTCCGGGTAGGCGCTGATCTCCCGCTCCGCCTCGCGCACAAGTTCACCGATCGGTGCACGCGCCAGCCGGAGGAAGGGGATCTTGAAATACCGCGCATTCATCACCGGTTCCCCCTGTCCGTTGAGCACATATCGTGTGAAGGTTTTTTCCCCGTTGCCGTCCATCCCCTGTGCGCCCGAAACGATGTACGAGAGCAGCGATGCCCTCTCGGGAATCGGGATCTCCGCCTTCCAGCTGCTGCCCTCTTTTTTCATCCGTGCAACATGGATACGGCTGGTGTCGGGACGCAGCACGTTGTACCACAGCGCGAGCCGTGTGCCGTACCGCCGGTTCCACAGGTCGAACACGTAGACGAGATCGAGCGAGGCGGCATCCGCGAGGGAGGAATTCTTCGGGGGATTGTACACCACCGTGAACGTTTCTCCCGCTACCGGACCCGGACTCTGCGCCGTGGCCGGCAGTGCGTGTGTGAGTGTGACGAGAATGGCGATGAAAAGCGTGCGCTTCATGTCTGATGATCACTGGTGAAACAGGGACGGCGGAACCGCCATTTCCTTCTACGCGCAAAGGACCGGATCAGTTCTCCGGCGGCGGGGCGGGAATCACGCGGGTCTTGAAAATATTGCCGCCGATGACACCGCCAAGGGCGCCGAAACCGACATAGATGACCAGGGCGAACAGCAGTCCGACCAGGAAGAGCATCAATGGATTCCCGACCAGCTGCATGATCACATCGCGGGCGGCCTCCATCGCGGCGGGATCGGTGGCGCGCGTCTGTGCCTCATCGAGCGCGCGTTCGATCTGAAAGGTGAAATCGGTGGAGCCGAATCCCATAATCAGCGACTGCAGCAGGGAAGTCAGCACGGCACCGACCAGTCCGGACAGCGCACCGATGGCGGCGCCGTCGCTGACGGTGAACGGCATGTCGGCCGGAAAACTCTTCTTGTAGAACCAGACGCCCAGCACCGCGGCGCCCATGATGCCCGCGCAGCAGGCACAGTTGATCCAGTTGAGCACGGGAATAATGCTGATCGCCGTCATGGCGCTCCCGCCGATGAGGACGGGCATGAGTTTGCTCGGCTTCTGTCCTTGCACCATCATGTTCATGATTTCTCCTCTGTATGCATATGAGAGATCCGGCGACGTTTCGCGGTCCACAACTCCATCCACGCGGGCACGATGAACACCGCGAGTCCCGCCCCCGCGATCATTCCCGACATCCCGCGCGACAGCGCGGAATTATTCCACACCCCGAGCACGTCGAACACGTAGTCGAGGATCATGGGAACAATAAATATAGCAAGACCCGGCAATGCAAGGGAATGGAAAATGCGCGCCCGCCGGATCAGCGGGAAGAGCAGGACGACAGCCGTGAAGGAAAGATAAATCGCGCTGCAGCGGTGACAGACCGAGAGCGGCCATCCGAAGAGGACAAACGACCGCGCTTCGTCCTGGTGACAGATCGGTGCATAGAAAACGCGGCCGAGGATGGCGGCCGTGTCATTTCCCAGATGATGAAACAGCGGTGCGAGGAACAGGCCCGCCGTCCATGCCAGCGAAACAGTCAGAAGAACGGCATACCCGCGGGATGACCAGCGCATCGATTCAGCTCCGGGGCGCACCGCGCCGGTGCATCACTGCTTGTCCCCTTCCTCGAACATCCAGCGGAACTGACGGATGGAGCGCAGGTCGGGAAGCGGATTGCCGTCCGAATCGCGTCCGTCGGGCGCGATCGCACTCAGCGAGTCAAGAGCATCGAGGGCTTTTCTGCGGTCCCTGCGCAGGATGCTGGCCTGGGCGAGGAAAAAATAAGCTTCCGGCAGGCGGTCGCCGAGGGCGATGGCGCGCTCCGCGGCCAGGGCGCTCTCGGTGTATTTCCCCGCCTCGAGGTTCATTTCCGCGAAGTCGATCCATGCGGTGGCGTTCCGCGGTTCGAGCCGGATCACGTTGCTGAAGCTCGTCAGTGCTTCGTCGATGCGTCCGAGCTGAAATTCCACGTCGGCCCGCGCGTACCACAGATCGCTGAGGTCGGGATTGAGACGCGTCGCGGTGACATAATCACCGAGGGCGCGGTCGAAATCGCCGAGCGATTCGTAGACGCTCGCCCGGCCGAAGAGCGAGTCCGCGTTGTGCGGCGCGAGCGTCACCGCCCGCGAGTAGGCCTGCACGGCGTCGACGTACCGCTCCAGTTCCTCGTAGGCGTTACCCAGGTTGTGCCATGCATGCGCGTCGTCGGGCTCGATCTCGAGCGTCTTCAGGAAGCAGTCGACGGCTTCCTCGAACCAGCGGAGACTGGCGCAGCTGTTTCCGCGATTGTACCACGCCGATGCGAAATCGTCGTCGATGGCCAGCGCGTAATCGTAGCTGTCGATGGCCCGCCGCCAGGCCCCCATGCGGTTGAGAATAATACCGCGATTGTACCAGGCATTGTGGTTGAACGGCATCAGATCGATGGCGCGGTCGTAGCAGCGCAGGGACGCCTGCAGGTCGTCGAGAAAGTCATGGCAGTACCCGAGTTCATACCAGGCTTCGCCGTGATCGGGATCCTGCGCCACGAGATGCTCGAACAGCGTCACCGCCTCGCGGTAGCGTCCCGTATGCTCGAGCGTGAGCGCCTTGCTGAACAGCGCTTCGCCGTTGTCGGGCTCCATCGAGAGCGCCGTGTCGAAGCACTGCAGCGCGCCCTCGGCATCGCCGAGGTTGTCGAGCGTGATGCCCTTGTTGATGAGCAGTTCCATGTCGGCCGGATTCAGTCCCTCGGCCCGTTCGAAGGCCGTGAGCGCATGCTCGTAGCGGCCGAGATTGTTGAGCGTCATCCCCATGCGCTCCCACGCTTCGGCACTGTACGGCGCGCGCTCTGCGAGCACCTCGAGAAACTGCAGCGCATCCTCAAAACTGCCCTTTTCGAAGTACCAGCCGGCGATTTCCTCTATCGTGTCGGTACTGAGAGATCCTTCCCGCGCGGCGGCGAGCAGCTCCGACGGATTCATGTCGGAGAATCGCCTGCCGGGGTCTTCGTGACCGCCCGGTCCGTCATAACCATCATCGTAATCGAAAAAACTCATATCCTCTGGTTTCACGCTGCGAAATCAAGAATTCCTTGGAAAAACTTATTCCTTCCCCGGAGAAAATGCAAGCGCATACGGCATGACATATGGTACGGTGACCGAGCACCGCGCTCCTGCATTGCTTCTCAGCTCGCCTCGCGCTAGTTTAGTGGGATATGGTGCACGCGGATGCCACATACTGCGTCGTGCTTGTCACGGCCGGATCGCGCGAAAACGCGTCCCTGATCGCCGGAACGCTCATCGAGGAGCGCCTGGCTGCCTGTTGCAACATCCTCCCGGGTCTGACATCCGTGTATCGCTGGGAAGGCCGTGTCGCGGAGGATGAGGAAGTGCTGCTGATCTGCAAGACGCGGACGGAGCATTTCCCGCAGCTGGAGCGTCGTGTTCGGGATCTGCACACCTACGACGTACCGGAGGTCATTCAGCTGCCGGTTACCGCAGGATCCGCACCGTATCTCGCATGGATTGATGAATCACTTACCGGGAGTCCGTGACGGACGGAAGTCCGCACAGCAGCAGACCGCATATATGTCAAAAGTTATTGCCGTAGCAAATCAGAAGGGCGGTGTCGGGAAAACCACGACAGCGGTGAATCTCGCCGCCAGCCTGGCCGTCGCTGAATACAAAACCCTGCTCATCGATATCGACCCGCAGGCCAACGCCTCCAGCGGCGTCGGCATCGAGGTGAGCGAGGTTCCCGTCACCATTTACGAGGTGCTGATCGAGCGCACGTCGGTCGGTGAGGGACTCCGCGAAACGATGCTTCCCTACCTCGAAGTCGTTCCCTCGCATATCAATCTTGTGGGAGCGGAGATCGAGCTGATCGACAAGAAGCACCGCGAACATGTGCTCAAGCAGGCGCTGGAGCCCATCCGCGACAAGTACGAATACATCGTCATCGACTGTCCCCCCTCGCTGGGACTGCTGACGCTGAACTCGCTGACCGCCGCGGATTCGGTGCTGATTCCCGTACAGTGCGAATACTACGCGCTCGAGGGACTCGGCAAGCTGCTGAACACGATCAACATTGTGCGTCAGCACCTCAACGCCCGGCTCGACATCGAGGGCGTGCTGCTGACCATGTACGACATGCGCCTTCGCCTCTCGAAGCAGGTGGCCGAGGAGGTTCGGAATTATTTCGGCGAGAAAGTATTCGACACCATCATCAGCAGGAATGTCCGGCTCAGTGAGGCTCCGAGTTTCGGCAAGCCGGTGATTCTCTACGATGCCCTGTCAGTCGGCACGCAGAATTACATCGATCTCGCCCAGGAAATCGCCCTCGGCAAGGAGGCGCTGCGCCGCAGCAAGGCCGAAGCGCATGCAAGTCCGTCCGCCGCGTCCAGGAGCCGCTCGGGCAGCATCGCCCCGCGCGACGCCGCAGACAGCGACACAGACGGTGACGCCGCAGACGGTGACGCCGCAGACGGCGGCAACGCGACGAGCGCATCGTCGGCCGCAGGCACATCCGACAACGATTCCCATGATTAACAACAGGCCAGCGTGACCAAATCGAAAAAGGTTCTCGGCAAGGGACTCGGCGCGCTGATTCGTCCGGAGCCCGAAGCGGAAGAGGAAATCAGCCTCGAGCCGACCCCGGAGACGCAGGACGACGGGGTCTCGGTCGAGATCATGGCGCATGTCGCCGTGGAGAAAATCTCGGCGAATCCCTACCAGCCCCGGCAGGATTTCGATCCGCAGGAGCTGCGCGAACTGGCGCAGTCCATCAGGGAAAACGGTCTCGTGCAGCCGGTCACCGTCCGCCGCTGGAAGGACGGCTTCCAGCTGATCTCCGGCGAGCGCCGCGTGCGCGCCTGCCGGGAGGCCGGGATCAGCCACATTCCCGCCTACATCCGCCAGGTGGAAACCGACGAGGAAATGCTGGAACTCGCGCTGGTGGAAAACATTCAGCGTACCACACTGAATCCCGTGGAAATCGCGCACTCCTACCAGCAGCTGGTTGAGACCTACGGCCACGCGCCGGAGGACATCGCGAAGCGCGTCGGCAAGGATCGCAGCACGGTGGTGAATTTCATCCGTCTGCTCAAGCTCCCGAAGAAAATCCTCACAAGCCTGCAGAAAGGCGAGATCAGCACGGGACATGCCCGGGCGCTGATCACGCTGCCCGACGAGCGCGCGCAGCTGCACATGTGGCAGCGCATCGTGCGCGACGGACTTTCAGTGCGCAAGACCGAAGAGCTGGCAAACAGCATTTACCGGCGCTCCGGCACTCCCGAGCCGGCGAAGAAGAAGAAATCACCCCCCCGCAGCAGCACGCCCCATCTCGAAGAGCTGAGCGAGAAACTCAAGCCCGTCTACGGAACGCGCGTGCACATCACCGCCGGGAAAGACGGCCGCGGAACGATCTCGCTCGAATTCTACAACGACGAGGATCTCGAGCGCCTCCTCGAACTGCTCCTGAAATAACCCCACGCGTGAGCGTGGGGACCACCCCGTCCACCTCACGACACATGTAACCCCACGCGTGAGCGTGGGGGTTGTCCCGTCCACCTCACGACACATGTAACCCCACGCGTGAGCGTGGGGGTTGTCCCGTCCACCGCACGACACATGTAACCCCACGCGTGAGCGTGGGGACTACCCCGTCCACCTCACGACACATGTAACCCCACGCGTGAGCGTGGGGACCACCCCGTCCACCTGATTCCAAAAAAAAACGTCCCGCCCACTCTCCGGTGGACGGGACGTCTCACACCCGGCCACACGGCCGGATGAGTATTCAGATCACTTCACCAGCGTCATCGAGCGGGTCTCCACGACGTCGCCCGAGTGCATGGTGATATAGTACGTGCCCGACTGCAGGTCGCCGGCATCGAAGACGATGCTGTGCGAACCGGCTTCGTAGCTCTCATCGGCGATGGCACCGAGCGTGCGGCCGAGCGCGTCATGCAGCATGATGCGCACATGCGAACGCTCCGGCACGTCGAAGGCGATCGTCGTGGTCGGGTTGAAGGGGTTCGGGAAATTCTGATGCAGCGCAAACGCGCCGGGCGCAGGAGTGTCCTCGACATCCAGCACGAGACCGAACATCAGCGGTTCCTGGTAGCTCTGCAGCACCGGCCCCGGTGTGCCGTTGGCATTCACCTGATGCACGAACACGACAATCTGCGCATTTTCGGAGTTCATGTGCGGCGAAGTGAACGAGAAGCTCTTCGTCGTCTCCGTCTGCGTCACATGTTCCGCCGACATGTTCAGGGGCTCACCGAGTGCACTCGGATAGATGCCCAGCACCACGTCATCATGCACGTAATTCGGATACTGATTCACCTGACCATTCTCGTACTTCCGCTGGGGACTGTTCGGGAAGGTCATTCCGTTTTCCGTGACCATCGCGTTGATGCGGAGATCACCCTTCCAGCCGCGGTGGAAAAAGACGTCTGCACTGAAGCTGTACTGCTTTGTGCTCTCGTCATAGGTCTTGTCTGTGAGCGTAATGGTAACGGGACTGCGCCAGTCATTCAGCACAGTGCCGACACCCGTTTCCCAGCTGCCGCGGCTGATGGGAATGCCGCCCACGCCGGGGAACTGTGTGCGGTTGATCGAGGCGGAAGGGAAACTCGACACACCGATATATCCGTCGATTTCCGGCCATGCTTCGATCTGCATGGGATCATTATAATGCCAGGCTGCGCGGTGAATTTTCGCACCGTACGTGCGGGCGACCTGCTTCAGCACGTCTACTCCGTAGGGACAGTACGGACACCATGTGCCGGTGTACTGCTCGACGAGCACGAAGGGATCGGTATCGACGTCTTCGTCCTGTACGTTCAGTGTAATGGGCACGCGCAGCGTTCCGTTCTCGGGATCGTTGGTGGTGAACACGACCTCACCGGTGTACTCTCCCTCCGTCAGGGCCGCGGTGGCCATGCTGACCATGAAGGTGTCTCCGACGAGCGGCTGCAGCGTTCCGCTTTCCTTGCCGAGGGTGGTCCATGAACCTGCATCACCTTCCACCGTGGCCGACCAGGTCAGGGGATCGACGCCCCAGTTGACGACGATGAGTTCCGCGTTGACGGAGGCGGAGCCGGTCTTCACCCAGGGATCGAGTGAGAGAATCGGGAAATATGCCACCGGACCGGCTTCCTTCGAAGTCGAGAGCACTTCCACGGCATCGGTGGGAACGCCGTTGGGGTTGCTGCCGCCGACGAAATAGATATCGCCGTCGATCACGGGCGCCTGCGACACACCCTGCACACCCGTCGGCTTCATCTCGAGCATGGCCCAGGTATCGCCTGCGGGATCGTAGGAATAGCCGCGCTGCGTGGCAGGCGCATTCCCGTCAGCTGCCGGGCGGCCGCCCACGAAGTAAGCCATGTCATCCGTTCCTGCTGCCGCGGGGAAGATCACGGGACCGATACCGGCATCCGCGCCCTTGGTCCACTCGAGCGTCCCGTCGACGAGCTCACCGACATAGGTATCGGCGATGTAGCGGCTCGGGGAGTAATTGACGTTGAAACCGCCCATGCAGACGATCTTGTCTCCGACGGTCGTCGCGCCCAGGTACACCACATCACGCGGATAGTCGGTATTGCTGAACCAGGCGTCGGCAGCGGGATCGTACACCTGCACATCGGTGACATACACCGACGCGGTCGCGCCGTTCCCGGCAATAACATAAATATTGTCGTTCAGCACTGCAGAACCGGGCATCCCCTGCGGATCAGGCATGGGCGTCTTCTGCGCGTAGGTGTCCGTGGCGGGATCGTACTCGATCATCGCATCGACAGCTTTATAACTGGTGCCGAAGTTCTCGACGCCGCCGAAGATGTATATTTTTCCGTTCACGGTTTCCGCGCGACCAAAGAGGTAGCGTTCGAGTGGAAAATCCGCGATCGAACTCCACGTGTCCGTGGCGGGATCGTACTTGTAGCTGGAGACATCGAACTGATTTGCTGTATTGATGCCGGCAAAGACATACAGCATGCCGTTGGCCTGCGCGACGGTATGGTAGTTCTTGCCGCCGACGATCGGGGCGGCCGTCGACCACTGTCCCATGACGGTTCCGGGATTATCCTTCAGGAAACCGTCCGGCAGGACAATGGAGTTGGGAACATCCAGCGGCGCGGGCATCGAAGCCTGCTGCGCATGGATGCTGACGGTCGAGAGCATTGCCAGCAGCAATACTGCAATCACTGTAGCATGACGTTTCATCCAGTAACTCCTGTTATGATGGGGGGATTGTACAACGATTCAATAGAAGTGCGAATGCGGAGAGAAGGACTCCGGGGTAACAAATTAAAGTACGAAAAATCATGACTTTCGAACAAGGGATATATCGGGGGGAAAATTCTCACTCCTCGATATACTTCACCAGATCATCGCGCAGGGGCAGATGCACGAGCCAGTCATGCGCGGCCAGCTGGCGCACCGCTTCCTTGCCGCGCAGCACGGGAACGTCGTATCGATAGCAGAAATGCCAGATGTCGATCGGCGCGCGGACGATCTCGAACATCAGCACCTCCTCCACCGCGAGTTCCTCCCCGCGCTCGGCTTTCAGGAGAATATCCTTCAGCGCTTCGGTTCCCTCCTGCTTGATATGACGAGGGACAAAAAAGTAATTGGCGTGCTCTTCCAGCTCGCAGATCTGAAAACCGGGACCGCCCTGCCGGAAATCCGGCAGGAAGGACAGCGACACGAGCAGGTCGGCATCCGCGGACCACAGGTCGTCGTAAACCCCTGGATCCGCCTCGCGCAGCCACTGCATGAAGCGGTGCTCCCGCGGCGGAATGCGCATCAGCGCGGAACTTCCGTATTCCGCCTGCAGCAGTTCGACGTCGCGGTCGCTGAGCGCGTCGATCTCCTCGTCGCTCAGCTCGAGAATATGTTCGGGATGCTCGCGCAGGCGCGCGCGGATGCGTTCAACTGTGTTCATTCCGTTTCAGGTGTATCGTGTTGGGAGCTGTCGGGGGGCGTATCCGGTGAAGACTGCGCGCCGTTCGCAGGCAAGGTGACTTCGAAGCGCGTTCCGTCCTCTTCGCCGGTGCTGAAGCGCACGGTGCCGCCGAGAAAGCGTTCGACGATGAGCCGCACGCTGTACGTCCCGACGCCGCGGCCGGGACCCTTGGTGCTGAATGAGCGCTGAAACACCTGCAGACGGGCCGCCTCAGCCATCGTACCGGGATTGTGCACGGCGAAATGCAGCAGATCAAATTCATCCTTCCTGCACGTCAGTGTCACGACATCCCCAGGCGCGCTCGCCTCAAGTGCGTTTTTAACGAGATTACTGAGCGCCCGCGAAAGCAGACGCGCATCGGTCACCACCACTTCCTCGGGAGCGAGATTGACACTGCGCAGCTCCCGCTCCTGCGTCAGAGTGTGAAAGCGATAGAGGGAGATGACATGATCGAGCAGGTCGGCCGTCGAGGTGACATGCGATTCCACGGGGAGTTCCCCGTTCTCCGCCGCGAGAAGGTCCCGCTGCGCCTCGATTTCGCCGATCAGCTGATTGGTCAGCGCTTCGAGGTCACCGAGCATCTCCGCCTGCTGCTCCTGCGGCACCGTACGGAATATCTCGGCGAGCGACCGGAGCCCCCCGGCGGTGTTCAGGATATCGTGAAAGAAAATCCTCTCGAGAATACGGCGACGCTTCGCATCGCTGATATCCGTCAGCGAGAGAATGGTGTACTCCTGCTGCTCGAGTTCCACGGGCATGGCATAGACGCGGTAATCCAGCGCGCGCACACCGTCGTCCTCACGGATGGTGATGCGGCATTCCTCCACGCTGCGCCGTCCCTTCTGCGCTTCAAGCATGGCGATGACCGCCCCGCACATGCGGCAGGGCTCGCCGGTGCCGCAGCCCGACGGGGCCTCGGCTGCGTTCACACAGCCGACCGCCTCCCCGATGCGAAGGGCCAGCATGCGGTCGTACTCGCTGTCAGGCATCACCTCGGCGAAACGCCGGTTGTGCAGCACGATCTGCCGGTCGGTGTTCAGTACGACCGCGGGCGTGGGAAACGCCTCGAGCAGCGGCAGCAGATTCGGGATGCTGCGAAGCTGCTGCCGGATGGCCGCGACCTCGAGAATATCCCGGCGGCCGGCGGAGGCGAAATATGTATCTGTCGAACGGGCCATGGCTGTCCTTTCGGAAGCGAATGTCCCGTAACATAGCCCCTGCTGATGGCTCAAGGCAAATAAAAAGCAATCCCCCTGCCCGCTATTTGAGCAGGATGATCGCGGTCGTCACACGGCCCTGCGCGGATTCAAGCGCCGCGAGATACTGTCCCGCGGGGAGCAGAACACCCGCATCGTCGCGGCCGTCCCACTGCGTCATGTAGCTTCCCGTGGAAAGATCCCGCGCAAGCAGCCGCCGCACGCGGCGTCCGTTCATGTCATACACGGAGAGTTCCACCGTTCCGGCAGCCGGATGCTGCACGGTGAACGAAATCATGGTGGGATCGTCTGCCGTGAATGGATTGGGATAGCTCTCATGCAGGACGAACGACTGCGCGGCGGTCTCCGCGGGCGGCTGAACCGAGGTTACGCCGGTCAGCAGTGAGGGACCCGGCGCCCGGCGCGTCCCGGACGCGTCGGCCAGCCAGTTGTTTGTCCAGGCGGGACGCACGAATGCGTTGCGGTCGAGCATCTCCTCCCACCGCTCGTCGGTGAGGCGATCGAAATTCGTGGTGACATGCTCGTGGAAGCTCATCATCGGTCCCACGTAGGCCGTCTGTCCGCCATTCTGCGACGGGGCTACGACCACGCCGAGGTTGATGCGTCCCGTACCGACATGGTACACCCAGCCGACCGGACTGCCCGCGGCGTCGGTAGGCGCGGTGTGCACGTCGGCGACCACGTAGTCCTCCTGCGCCTCCTCCCAGCCGTAAAAGAGCCGGAAAAACCAGCCGTCGAACTTCATGCCGCAGATGCCGCGCAGGAAGAGCAGGCTCTTCACGAAGCTGATCTCCCGCACGCTGAGCGGATCACCGGTCAGTTCCTTCTCGGCGACGGTCTGCAGCGTGTCCATGGTATTCGCCATGTTCCTGAAGAAATAGGCAACGCCCGGCATCGGTTCACCGAAGGTAGTCTCAGCCGAACGGGCGAAGGCAGCGATGCGGCCGTAAAAATCCGGATACGGCTCCACCCAGACCTCGGGGAAGGAGCAGGTGACGCCACCTGAATAGGACTGCTTCGCATACAGCAGGTTGTCATGCCGCAGCTGCGCCCAGGAGGAAAGCTGCGTGTTCATTTTCTGCTGCCACCACGACGCGGTCTGCATGAATGCCGGCAGCGATTCCACCTCGTCGGGGATGTTCAGCGCCCGCACCGCGTGCAGCCAGCTGTTGTAGAGCGAAGCGGACCAGAAGTCCTCTTCGTAGGAATCGATCAGGTAGCGCAGTGCGTTGAGATTGGACGCATAGGGATAGCGCGCGAATTCATCCTGCAGGAACTGCGCCGCCGCGTCGTTGCCGAGCGCGAAGAGCGCATCCATGGAACTGGGCAGCATGCGCCGCACTTTCGTGCCCCGGAAGACGATTTTATCATAGACGACATTGCCGAACACGTAGGAGTCGATGATGAAGCGCTGGCCGAGCAGCATGAATGCCGAGGGCGGCTGCAGCTGCTCGGGACTGAACGGATCGGAGTACAGAATCTGCGAGTTGATGCGCTGTCCGGCGAAGGATTTCGTCGCCAGCACGGCCTGCAGATCCTTCACGCGCTGCATGTCGAGCAGTTCCGCGGGACCGCTGAGCGCGATATCCCCCGCGAGCTCCTCGAGGTGCGCGGCGCGCACGTTGTCGCTTTCGCCCACGATCATTTCCAGCAGTTGATCGACCTCCTGCAGGCGGCCACGCACATCGGCGATGTTCATGGCCTCGGCCAGCAGGTACGCATCGATGATCTGCCGCTGGATGTCCTCGTCCGTCTGCTGCGGCATGTCGTGCTGCACCGGCTTGGTGAGCATCAGCTCGGTGCGTCCGATCCAGATCATGGACTGGAAGTAGCGGCCGAGCTCGGGACTGTCGGTATAATGTCCGCGAATCGTGAACTGGCTGAAGTCATAGAGCCGCGGCGTTGAGCTGAAGAGCTTCACCATTGCCGGCTTTTCGGCCTCGATGAATCCGAGCAGCTCACTCACGGTTGCGGCATTCTCGGAATAGCGCATGCGCGTCTCGCCGGTGAGCAGCTTCCAGGCCACGGCGAGATACGCGTCAACGTCGCGCAGCATGGGCTGCAGGTCTTCCGTCGAACCGTAGCGGTCCGCCAGGCGTCCCTGTGCGTCGTACATGCCCTGGAGGATCGTGCGCAGTTCCCCGATCAGGTACTGCCGCTCAGTGTCCTTCAGGATGCGGTCGTACGACATGTGCAGGGCATGCAGGATGGCGTCGGTCGTGACCATGACGGGGAGGTCTTTATGCCAGATGTCCTCGTAGGCCGCCTGAAACGTTTCCGCCGTGAGGCGTTCCGTGACCACGAAGCCGTTTTCCGCGAGGAGATCCAGCTCATCGGGAGTGAGATCGTATTTAAGGGATATAGAATCCAGCCACGCCGCCTGCGCGGGCGTTCCCGCCGCGGTCGCGCGGAGCAACGGAGCGGGATGACTGCTGAGCAGCGCGCTGCCCTCCATGTCCTGATGCTGTTCGAGAAACTGCCGGTAGGCCTCCACGTCGAAGGAGGACTGCTGCGCGGCGGCTTCATAGGCAAACAGCAGAACAAACAGGAAGAAAACGGCTGCAACCTGTTGCAAACATCTCATTGTATCAGCTCCAGAGGTGAAGATGGTATGAATGTACGGAATTCTGCTACTAGATGTAAGACACTTCGGAATCATGAAAGTTACGGGGGGAATCAATCTTGTTCGATCCCCGCAATTTCAGTAGTTTTTCCCACCGGGATGTCCGTATCCCGGCGAGCCTGTCAATCCCACCAGCCACCAGCGCAGGAGAGTGTATGGAACCTTCCGCACGCAGTCTTCCCAAAAACGCCTATACGCCCCTCAAGGAAGGCGAAGAGTATGTATCCGTCGTACCGTCGAGCGTGACGCCGCGGGAAATCAGCGCGTACTCGGTCGGCTGGGGCCTGTTTTTCTCGGTGCTCTTCTCTGCCGCCGCCGCGTATCTCGGACTGAAAATCGGCCAGGTGTTCGAGGCCGCGATTCCCATCGCCATCATCGCCGTGGGCATTTCCACCGCGATGAAGCGGAAAAACGCCCTTTCCGAGAATGTGATCATCCAGTCCATCGGCGCCGCGAGCGGCGTGGTCGTGGCGGGAGCGATTTTCACCATCCCCGCACTCTACATCCTCGAACTGCCGGCGAATTTCTGGCATGTGTTCCTTGCATCGATGTTCGGCGGCTTTCTCGGTATTCTCTATCTGATCCCCTTCCGGCGGTATTTCGTGCAGGACATGCACGGACAGCTTCCCTTCCCCGAAGCCACCGCGACCACCGAGGTGCTCGTGGCCGGCGAGAGCGGCGGACAGCAGGCGAAGACGCTGCTCGTGGCATCCGCGGTCGGCGGGCTCTATGATTTCATGGTGACGACGTTTGGCTTCTGGAAGGAGACGTTTTCGACCAAGGTCGTTCCGGGGCTCGATTACGTCGCCGAACATTTCCGCATCGAATTCCGCATGAACATCCTTGCGGCGATCACCGGACTCGGGTACATCATCGGTCTGAAGTACGCGGCGATCATCGCGGCGGGATCCTTCCTGTCGTGGTTCGTGCTGGTGCCGCTGATCGCCTATATCGGGCAGGGGCTGACCGAACCGATCGGCACCGGCGTCACGCAGATGATCAATACGATGGATGCGCACACGATTTATTTCCACTACGTGCGGCATATCGGCATCGGCGGCATCGCCATGGCCGGCATCATCGGCATCGTCAAGAGCAGCAAAATCATCGGCGGCGCATTCAAGCTCGCGGCCACCGAGATTTTCGGCAAGAAACATGCGGCTGACGTGGAAGGAGGCAAGCGGACGGACACCGACATCCCCATGGGAACCATCGTGTCGCTGATCGTGGTCGTTCTCGCCGGCATTTTCGTGTTTTTCTGGCAGGGTGTGACCGGACAGTTCGGCCAGGCCCTTGCCGGTCTGCTGATCGTGGGCGTCATCGCTTTCCTTTTCACCACCGTTGCGGCGCGCGCCATCGCGATCGTGGGCTCGAATCCCGTCTCCGGGATGACGCTCATGACGCTGATCGTCTCGTCGTTCATTCTGGTACAGGTGGGACTCACGGGTCCGACCGGCATGGTCTCCGCGCTGATCATCGGCGGCGTGGTCTGCACAGCGCTGTCCATGGCAGGCGGATTCATCACCGACCTGAAGATCGGCTACTGGCTGGGCAACACGCCCAAGCACCAGGAGCGCTGGAAATTTCTCGGCACGCTGCTCGCGGCCGCGTCCGTCGGCGGCGTAATCATCCTGCTCAACGCCACGTACGGATTCACCGGCGAGGGCGCCCTGCCGGCGCCGCAGGCCAACGCCATGGCCGCCGTCATCCAGCCGCTGATGTCCGACCAGCCCGCGCCCTGGGTGCTGTACATCGCCGGCGCGCTGTTCGCGCTGACGCTGGAATCCATTCACATCCCCCCCCTCGCCTTTGCGCTGGGCATGTATCTTCCGCTGGAGCTGAACACCCCCGTGCTCGCCGGCGGCATCATCGCGCATTTCGTCTCCACCCGTTCGAAGGACGAGGCCGTCAACAACGCCCGCCGCGAGCGCGGAACGCTGATCGCCTCCGGACTCATCGCCGGCGGCGCCATCATGGGCGTGGTCAGTGCGGGACTGAAATTTTTCGGCATCAACTACGAGGATTTCGGCTGGGTCTGGGTACACACCGACGGCGCGGAAATCCTCGCCCTCGCCATGTTCGCGGTCATCGCGGGATACCTGTACTGGGATTCCATGCGCGCGAAGAAAGCAAAGTAGTGTCTTACCAAAAACAGGTCCCCCCGCCCATACGCGGGGGGACCTGCATCCATGAGGTAATCGAGACAGTGCTCAGCGCGTCAGCGCATCAGCGCCATCTTGATTGTCTTTGTGTACGTCGCGCCCGAGGCGATGCCTGTCATCGTCATCGTCGCGATGTACGTCCCGCTCGGCAGTTGTGAACCGTCGAAGGGAATTTCGTGCATGCCCTGCTCCATCTGGTCACGCTGCTCCTCGTACACGCGGCGGCCCAGTGCGTCGGTCACCACCAGGTGCATGCTGCTGGCTTCCGGCACGGCGCAGCGGATCAGCGTTGATGGGTAGAAGGGATTCGGGTAATTCTGGTCAAGTGTGAATCCGGCTGCCGTCCCCGGCTCCGATTTCGGATTGCCGCCAAACCACGGTGTCATCTTCGACCAGTTCATCTTCATGGCGATGTAATCGAGGTTGTTGATCACACCGTTGCCGTCGGTGTCCATGTAACAGCCCTCGGGCGTCTGCCACGGCGAGGAGGCCTGCGGTTTCCACTCGAGATACGTGAACGGATTGGTCTCCTGGTCGACCAGGTAGCGCTTCGGACCGTTGAGCCAGGTCGTGCGCAGCATGGCATCGTAAATGTAGCGGTTCAGCTCGCGGCGGTCCGTGTAATTGACCACGCCGTCGTTGTTCGCATCACCCGGCCAGACCACGCAGGGAGTCCGGCCCTCCGGCACGACCAGCAGCGCCGAGGCGTACGGCATGTAATTGCGGTAATTCCCGCAGCTGTTCATCGTATTGAAGACCACCTCCATCCGGTAGGCGCCCGGCGGCAGATCAGCCGGCAGGGTGATGTAGGTCGTGCCCTGCAGCGGAACGCCGTTCTGCTTCGCGGCGGAGAATGAGGTCTCGTACACCAGCTGGTTGGTGAACGGATCGTAGAACTGCACGGTGAAGGTGACCGTCGAGGCGAACTCGGGGAAGGTCACGCTGTACTTGACGCCGACCGAACCGGGAGCTTCCGCATAGGCAGCGGCCAATCCCAAACGATCGACGAACTCGTAATTCAGACTGCCGGGCAGAATGTAGCAGGCCTCGTCAGCACCGCGATACGGAATGACCCGGGGATTGTGGTCAATATCTTCGGTAACGGTGGGGAGCAGGATACCAGCCAGGTCGTCGTCGTCCTCGGAAGCACCAGTCAGATGCAAATCACCAGTGTTTACGTCCGCGAATTCAACGGGCTTGGAAATCGAGTTCTGATCCATGCCCGAGGCGGCCTGCAGCGCCGGGAGATCCGCACGATTCGCCCCGGCATAGTATGCCAGTATGGGGCTCTTGGTGTACCACACGTTATAATCCATGGCGGTCGGATAGTACGAGCTGGAAGTGGGGTACGTCGTGAAGACTTTTCCGGTGGTCGAGCTGGAGTTCTCCAGGTAGCCGATGTTGTTGATATACTCGTTCCCCTGCGAGTAGTACTGCGCCAGAATCCCGTAGTAGTAATCGCTGTAGGACGAATAATACATCCGGGAATTGGAGTAGATCGTGTTATGTGCAACGTATGTGTTGTACGAATAGTAATTCCGCAGCCCGTAGTACACATACGAGGTGTTCATGATTGTGATGAAATTGTTGACCACGCGCGAGGTTCCGCTACGGTAATAGTTCTGAAAATAGAGGTACAGACCGTAGGCATAGGTACCGCCATCGATGAGAAACGTATTGCGCTCGATGGTATTGTTATCGCCATAACCGAAGTAGGCCGCGTAGCGATAATAATACGCGGGACCGGTGAACTCAATCGTATTGTCTACGAAGGTAATGTACGATGAATAGTAAAAGTACGCCGGGTAGTAGTAATACTGCCCGGTGAACTCACAGTTCTCCACGGTGGTGTACTCCTCAGGACTGGTGGAACCAGAACCCCGCAGCATCATGCCGTACGATCCTTCGCGTATCCCGCAGTTCCGGAACGTCAGGTAGTTGTCGTTGCCGTAATCGGAATAGATAACGGACCTGCTGGAGGACGTCGATGTGGTGTTGTTGCCCACCAGTTCGCAGCTCTCGAATGTGACGTGTTCCGAGGTTGATGGGAAATACAACACGTATGCGTAGGTCGACCCAGTGGCTCGTATCGTCATGTCCTTGAAGGTGACGTATTCAGCACCGTCAATTTCGACGACGTAATTCGATGCATAGGAAGTCGCCCCGTAGGTCAGATTCACATCGGCATTGTTGCCGGACTCGGACTGGAACGTCACTGTGTTGACAGACGAGGCACCGGCGATATCCCCGATTGAGATCTGCTCTTTGTAGGTCCCTGACCGTACGTTGAAGACCACCGGTCCGCAGAGACCAAATGTGTTGAGATCCTTGACCGCAGCGGCGAAGGTCAGATAGTCCGGATTGGCCCCGCCGATCGTGAACGTACCGACCAGTGCCGCCTGCCCGCTAATGCTCGCCGAGTCATTGTGGTTGACTGTATCCTGCACCCCGTTTGGCATGGTGGTCCACGCTGTTATGGTGTACGGCGTGTTGGTCAGGAAATTGTAGGAACCCAGTGTAACCTGCGTCTGCCGTGTCGTCTGATTGAGCGTATCGAGCAGGCCCGACCAGCTGTAGGGGGACTGTTGCACACCGTTGATCGACCAGTTGATATTCGCGGAGGTCAGCTGGTTGGTGCCGAAATTCTTCAGCGTCACCTTGACGTCATACTGTCCCGCACAGAACGGAACAGGTGGTGAGTCGATCGAGTAAATACCAGCATCGTTTGGACCGGTGACAGCTGATGTGTAATAGATCTCGACGCGGCAGACATTGTAGGCCGCTTCCTGCCACACCGCTCCGGTAATCGGGAAGGTGTTGCCCTGGTGTCCGAAACGTGTTATCGTGGTCGGAATCCCGAAAATGCTCGAAGTGAATGGACCGTTCGGACCATATGAGTTGGCCATACTTGAGCCATTCGACCCTCGGGCACCGACAATGCCGATGTAATCACCGGATTGCACGAGGATATCGCATGGGATCATCGTCGTTGTATTCACGTTGTACCACACACCAAGCGTAGTGTAGTTCGTTGTCGGTCCGGCAGAATACTCAGGAGGTGCGGAGGGAAGCTTGAATACCTGGATATTCTGTGGGGCAGTGCCCACGTCAGTCGGAACACGGACACCGACGATACGGAAATCGGTCGGTGCCTGGAACCAGAATCCTCGGACATTTCCATTGTAGGTCGTGTAGTAGGAAGGCAGCGGCATTATGGTCTGCGCGTGGAGGTCCGTCGTGATGAATAGTGACAGGCAGAGAAACAGCAAACCAACCGGCAGCCGCGCCGACGCCTGTCTTCGGGAGCGTTGAAGTATCATTGTGTGCATGGCGCACCTCTTGGATGGTGAATAAGGAGAACATGTATCTCAAAGATGCGCCGGCACACGCATCATCGTTGAATACAAATAACAGGCCCCCCGCCCATACGCGGGGGGACCTGCATCCATGAGGTCATCAAGACAGCGCTTAGCGCATCAGCGCCATCTTGATTGTCTTTGTGTACGTCGCGCCCGAGGCGATGCTCGTCATCGTCATCGTCGCAACGTACATACCACTCGACAGCCCGGAGCCGTCGAAGGTGTATTCATGTACTCCCTTATCCAGAGCCCGGTACTCCTGATCGGTGACGACGTGACCGAGCGCGTCAAGAATCACCAGATGCACATCGCTCGCCTCGGGGAGGCTGTAGCGGATCACCGTGGTCGGATTGAAGGGATTCGGGTAATTCTGGTCCATCGCGAAACTGCCCGCCGCGCCCGGCTCCGCCTTCGGCGGTCCTCCGAACCACGGGGTCATCTTCGACCAGTTCAGCTTCATCGCGATGTAGTCGAGGTTGTTGATCACACCGTTTCCGTCGGTGTCCATGTAGCAGCCGTCCAGCGTGTACCACGGCGTCGCCGGCTGCGGCTTCCACTCCAGGTAGGTGAACGGATTCGTCCCTTCATCGACCTGGTAGCGCCGCGGACCGTTGAGCCAGGTCGTGCGCAGGTTGGCATCGTAGATGTACATGTTCAGCGCACGGCGATCCGCATACGTGACCACGCCGTCGTTGTTCGCGTCACCCGGCCAGACAATGCAGGGCACACGGCCTTCCGGTACCACCAGAAGCGCCGTGGCATACGGCATGTAGTCGCTGTACACATCGCAGCTGTTCTTCGTGTGGAAAATCACCTCGACGCGGTACGGACCCGGCGGCAGTGTCGCCGGCAGGGTGATGTACTGCGTGCCCTGCAGCGGGACGCCGTACTGCTTCGAGGCGCTGAAGGAGGTCTGATACACCAGCTGGCTGGTGAACGGATCGTAGAACTGTACGGTGAACGTCACCGTCGCCGCGTATTCGGGAAAGCTCACGCCGTACTGCACGCCGATCGTACCGGGCGCCTCGACGTACGTGGTCGGCTGACCCTGCCGGTCGACGAACGCGTAGGTCAGGCTGCCGGGCAGCACGTAACAGGCCTCGTCCGCACCGCGGTACGGGTTGACCCGCACATCGTTGTCGATATCCTCCGGGACTTCATTGAGTAGAAGCCCGAACAGATCGGCATCGTTCTCGGATGCTCCGGCAAGGTGCAGATCGCCGCTCTTCACATCCCGGAATGTGACCGTTTTATCGATCGAGTGCGCGGCCATGCCCGATGCCGCCTGCAGATCCGGGATGCTGTTACAGAAGGTAGGAGCCGTTGGATCACCCCAGATAACGAAATATGGACCGTCTGAGTGGTACACATTATAATCCATTTCGCTGATCGCGCCCGGACTTGTGTACCAGTTCGTGAAACTGTTCCCGCCGGTGGCATAGAAAATATTGTTGTACCAGCGCTGATTTGCACCCTCCGATGCCTGGAGACAGCGATTGTTCGCATTCGTAGTGCTGGTGACATGGAAGGTGTTGTGGGCTACCAGCAGATTTTCAGCGTAGTACAAAAGCATTCCGAGAGAATAGTAACTGACATTGTTGTGACGATTGGTAATGAAGTTGTTGACCAGGCGGTTATTCGTACCCTGATTCGCCGGCGCCACAATGTAGAGGAGATATCGACTATAGGAATCCTCGTCGGAGTAGAACCAATTCCGCTCAACAGAGAAATCACCTGGATAATAGAGATACAGGAGCATCAAGGTCGTAGATGGGTAGGCGGGTGCAGTCTGGATGAGTCGATTGTCATGAAATGTCAGTCGCTCAGTATAGTAGCCATAGAATAAATGGTAGTACTGACCCGTAAACTCGCACCCTCTCACGGTCAGGTCCTCCGTGCGGGATGTGGAAGAGGAACCGTACATGTACATGCCGTACGATCCTTCCCGTATGCCGCAGTTCTCAAACGTCGTCCGGTGATTGAGATTTCCGAAAGCGGAGTACACGACCGAATAGGATGACGAACTCGATGTAGTGTTCGGTGAAACCAGCTCGCAGTTGATAAAACTGCCGTCGGTCGATGTCCCCATTTCAACCGCCCGTCCGTAGGAAGCTCCCGTCGCGGTTACCGTCATGTCCTTGAACGTAATGAACTTCGAATCGCCCATCGAGATGACATAATTCGACGCACTGGATGTCGCCGAATACGTCAGATTGACCGTGGCGGGATTCGCGGATTCAGACTGGAAGGTGACCGTATTGACCGCCGAAGTACCGGCGATATCCGACAGCTCCACCTGCTCGGTGTACGTCCCCGACCGCACGTTGAAGACCACCGGCCCGCACAGGCCAAGCGTTTTCAGATCCTTGACGGCGTCAGCGAACGTCGGGTAGTCCGGACTGGCCCCGCCGATCGTGAATGTTCCGGATAGAGCCGCCTTCCCGGTATACGAGGCTGTATCATTGCTGATCATCGTATCCTGCACACCGTTTGGCATGGCGGTCCATGCCGTGAACGTGTACGGGACGCCGCTCTGCAGGTTCATCGTGCCGAGTGTCACCTGTGTCTGGCGCGTGGTCTGATTGAGCGTGTCGAGCAGCCCGGTCCAGCTGTAGGTGGGCTGCGGCACGCCGTTGACCGACCAGTGAATCTGTGCCGACGTGACCTGATTGCTACCGAAATTCTTCAGTGTCACCTTCACGTCATTCATCCCCGCACAGAAGTTCACCGGCGAATCGATCGAGGCGATGCCTACGTCGTTAGGAACGGTCACAGCCGCGGCATAGTAGATTTCCACCCGGCAGATCGACCCGGTGAGCTCTGTCCACACGCCACCGGTGATGGGCAGGTTCCCCCCCTGATGACCGAAACGGGTGATGTTGACCGGATTTCCGAAAATACTCGACTGCCAGGGACTTGGTCCGTCATAGGAGTTGTACAGCGTGCCGCCATTCGTCCCCCGGGCACCGACGATACCGATGTAATCACCGGTTTGCACGAGAATATCGCAGGGAATAATCGCCGTTGAGTTCACGTTCGTCCAGTAACCCAGTGTGGTGTAATTCGTTGTTAATGTGGAATACACACAACAAATCGCCGGATTGCACCCCAATTTGAACACCTGGATGTTCTGCGCCGCGGTGCTGGCGTCCGTCGGAACACGCACACCAACGATGCGGAAATCCGTCGGAGCCTGGAACCAGAAACCGCGAATCATTGACGACGTATAGGTGCTGCTGTGGGGTGGGATTGGCATCATGGTCTGTGCGTGCAGGTCCTTCGCGATGAACACTGACAGGCAGAACATCAGAAGACCGAGCAGTAGTCGCGCCGGTGCTTCACTACGGGAGCGATTCAGTAACATGGTGTGCATGGCGCACCTCTTGGATGGTGAGAAAGTGGAAGATGTATCTCATTGATGCGCCGGCACACGCATCATCATATCATCATTGTCTTCACTTCAACACACAGAGATCCGCTTCCACGGCACGGGCAGACAACGTGTGCCGGGAAACACGAACGGACTCGACGAAAGCACGCTCCGGAAAGCGTGTTTGCAGGAGAGGCTTATCTTCTGATGAGAGACGTGCGGAATATACGACAATTACCGGGTGCTGTCAAGGCATCGGACAAAAAAGTTGCTTTTTCGTCCATGCGCGCCGATGCCGAACATCAGCAGGGATTACGCAGCTGCAACTCGTCTGGCCCCAAACCCCCGTCAATCAAAAAACAGGCCCCCCGCCCTGTAAACGGGGGACCTGCATCCATGAGGTAATCGAGACAGCACCTAGCGCGTCAGCGCCATCTTGATTGTCTTTGTGTACGTTCCGCCCGTGGCGATGCCCGTCATCGTCATCGTGGCCACGTACACGCCGCTCGACAGCCCGGAGCCGTCGAAGGTGTATTCATGCATCCCCTTCTCCACGCCCTGGTTCCGCTCTTCGACAACAATGCGACCGAGCGCGTCGGTAATCACCAGCGACACCGTGCTCGGCTCGGGAACGCTGTAACGGATCACCGTGACAGGATTGAAGGGGTTCGGGTAGTTGTGATCCATCATGAAACCGGTCACCACGGATGCGTCCGCTTTCGGCGCACCGCCGTACCACGGCGTCATCTTCGACCAGTTCAGCTTCATGGCGATGTAGTCGAGGTTGTTGACCACACCGTTGCCGTCGGTGTCCATGTAACAGCCCTCGGGCGTCTGCCACGGCGCGGCGGCCTGCGGCTTCCACTCGAGATACGTGAACGGATTGATCTCCACGTCGGCCTGGTAGCGCGGCGGACCGTTGAGCCAGCTCGTGCGCAGGTTCGCGTTGTAGATGTACATGTTCAGCGCGCGGCGGTCAGTGTAGTTGACCACGCCGTCGTTGTTCGCGTCACCCGGCCAGACCACACACGGAATGCGGCCTTCCGGCACGACGAGCAGCGCCGAGGGATACGGCATGTAGTCGCTGTAGACGTCGCAGCTGTTCTTCGTGTTGAAGTTCACCTCGATCTTGTAGGCGCCCGGGGGTACCGTGGCCGGCAGATTGATGTAATGCGTGCCGCTGAGCGGAACGCCGTACTGCTTGGCGGCGCTGAAGGAGGTCTGATAGACCAGCGCATTGGTGACCGGGTTGAAGAAGCTGACCGTGAAGGTGACCGTCGAGGCGAACTCGGGGAAGGTCACACCGTATTTCAGACCGATCGTGCCAGGGGCTTCGGCGTACCCGGCGGGCATGCCCTGTCCGTCAACGAACTCGTAGGTCAGGCTGCCGGGCAGCACGTAGCAGGCCTCGTCGGCGCCGCGGTAGGGATTGACGCGGGCCTCGTGATCGATGTCAATCGTCACTTCCTTCAGCAGCGTGCCGAACAGGTCGGTATCGTCCTCGGAAGGGCCGGAGAGGTGCAGGTCACCTGCGTTCGGATTCTCGAAAAACACCGTCTTGGAAATCGAGTGCTGATCCATGCCCGAAGCCGTCTGCAGGGCGGCGAGATCCGCACGGTTGCCGTTCCAGTAGGCCAGGAAGCTGCCGTTGGAATAGAAAACATTGTAATCCGAGGCGATCGGATCGTAGGTACTGGAGGAGTACGTCGCAAAAGCGCTCATGCTCCCGCCGGCATTGTAGAAAATGTTGTTGTAGTACTCCGCATTCAGCGAGTAGTAACTCGCCATCAGGGAATAATAGTACGCCGTCGAGGGATAAATCCGGGAATTCGTGTAGATGGTATTGTGCGCGATATAACTGTTGTCGGCGTAGTAATTCCGCAGTGCGTAATAGACGTAGCCGGTGTTCGTGATCGAGATGAAGTTGTTGACGATACGTGTCGTTCCGCTGCGGTAGTAGTTCTGCCGGTAGACGTACAGACCATAGGCATAGCTGGCACCGTCAATCCAGAAGGTGTTGCGCTCGATGTTGTTGTTGTCGCCGTAGCCGAAGTACGCCGCATAGCAGTAACTGTAGGATGGCGACGTGAACCTGATGGTATTGTCTACGAAGTTCACGTGAGCCTGGTAGTAGCTGTAGTAGGGATAGTAGTAGTACTGACCCGTGAATTCACAGTTTTCCACGGTGGTGTACTCCTCGGGACTCGTGCCGCTGGATCCGCGCAGGTACATGCCGTAGGATCCCTCGCGGATACCGCAGTTGCGGAAAGTCGTGTAGTCGTCGTTGTTGTATTCGGAATAGACGACGGCCAGGGAGTAAGACGTCGATGTCGTGTTGACGCCCATCAGTTCGCAGTTCTCGATCGTGATGTATTCCGATGTCGAGGGGAAATACACGACATACCCATAGGAAGATCCCGTGGCGGTCATCGTCATGTTCCTGAACGTGACGTATTTCGCTCCGGAAAACTGCACGACGTAATTGTTGGCGCTGGAAGATGCGGCCCAGGTCAGGTTCACATCGGGTGTGTTCCCGGTCTCGGACTGGAACGTCACCGTGTTGATCGCTGATGCGCCGGGAATGTCGTTGATGGAAATCTGCTCGTTGTAGGTGCCTGAGCGGACGTTGAAGACCACCGGCCCGCAGAGGCCGAAGGTATTCAGATCCTTGACCGCTGCTGCGAAGGTCGTGTAATCCGGACTGGCCCCGCCGATGGTGAATGTCCCCGACAGCGCTGCCTGCATGGTTGCAACCAGCGAATCGTTGGCCGTGAAACTGTCGTTGGTGTTGTTCGGGTTCGATGTCCATGCGACAAGGTTGTACGGAGTGCCGGCCTGGAAATTCTGACCGCTGGCCAGGGTCACCGTGGCCGTGCCGAGGGACGGAATCGCGGTGGTCCAGTTGATCGGCGTCTGCGGGACGCCGTTCCAGGTCCAGTTGACCGTTACGCTGTTCAGCGTGTTCGTGCCGTAGTTGTACAGTTCGACCTGCAGATCATGCGTCCCGGCACAGAAATTCACCGGTGAGATCAGCTTCGAGATACCTGCGTCATCCGGCAGAGCCGGATTCAGGTCGAAACCGGCACAGGGAAGATAGCCGCTGGTGGAACTCGATACGGGAGCGCTGCATCCGGGTCCCCCGTACAGACGCCCGACCCATGTCGTTGATGTGACATTTCCGTGATCCAGACCGAATCCGCTTCCAGTATACCCATCACTGCAGATCTTGATGATGAGCGTCTGATTCGGATTATACATGAACGGCGTCGTCAGATCAATGGCGAACCAGCTATTCGCGGGAAATGCCGTGATGGTATAACTCGTGGCGGAAAGACAGGTCGTCATCGGTGAGTGCCACTGTGTCGTGGATATGCTCCCTGAGGTCTGGCCGATCTGCACCTGGAAATTGCTGTATGTCGTTCCGGTGTTCGCTCCGCTCGAGGAAGAACACGACTTGAACCAGATGCGGGAAATATTTCCTGCATACGCACCGGGAAACATGTTCGGAGCGAAGACCCCCTGCCACGCATAGAAGGATGAAGAGCTGGGCCTGAACGGGATGACATTGCAGGCCGTCGCACTGGGTGGACACATATAGTAGCTTGGCCCCGTCTGCGCTTCCGCGATGCCTGTCGTAATGAGTAGGGCAAGCAGGAAATACCTGATGAATCGGATAGATGGGGAGAAACGCGAACGCTGTTGCAATATCAACATCGTACACCTCATGGATTGTGATGGGATGAGAGGAGAAAGTGGAATTCCTGTCTTGTGCCGGGTACGGATTATACTGACGAACGTGCACGGCACGGCACAATGGCCGATGTCATGCGCGACACATGGACGTCACACAATATTGAATACGGGTCTGGCGAAGTGAGATGGGAAAGGGGGAGCTGCAATTTAACCGCACGCGAACAGTGGAAACGCGGCGGAACGAAATGGGATGAACCGGATAGCGCCATCGGAGGGCACAGCGATATCAAAATACGCCAGATTACTGCGCGAATATAATTCGGATATCTTTACCTGTCAATGGCTAAATTTTCACAGATGTGCCGGAAAGGCACAGTGCGGCAGGATGCGCGCAGAGGCGGGTGTGAAAAAAAGGATCGGAAAGCTATCTCTGATCGATATCCACCGTAATCGTGATATCCTTCCGCATGACGACGTTTTTCTCCTCGCCGGTCTCGTCCGGGGCCACGTAGATGCGGTTGACCTCGTGGAGCACGCGCTCGGTGAAAAACTGATCGTCGGTGTTGAACAGCGCCGTGCCGCTGTCTTCCGTCGCCATGGGCTCGCGGCTGGCGCCCTCTTCGGCTTCGGAGAGGCTCCTGTCGACGGTGTATTCAATGTCCACGAATTCCTCGGCCCCGTCGCGGGGTGTCTGCCGGCCCACGATCACGCGGTTCTCATTCCGCGTCTTGAGCGCGTACGCGGTCTCGAAGAGCACGGGGGCGAGCTGGCGGCTCAGCACGGCATGGGCGAGATCCGCAGGGAAAGGCTCCGCGGCGGAAATGATGCGGACGTCGGAAAGACTGCCGTCATCGTGCGCGTCGAAGGAAAACTCCCACTGCAGCTGCTCCTCGTTGCCCCGGCTCTGCTGTATGGTGGAGTACACTTCGAGGGTCACGGGAATGGCGTCGCCGCTGCGCGCACGGGTCTCGATGCGCATGCGCTGCGTGCTGGTGATCGGCGAGACATCCTGCATGCCATCGTTGCCGGAAAGGGTCTTTGTGATGGCGATGTTGTAGACGCGGTCCGGCAGGAAGCGGGACTGCAGTGACTGCGCGTCCGCGGCGCTGCCGAAAAGGATGGCGAACAGGACAAACATCGAAGCAAGCGTGGACAGAGTTTTCATGATGCGTACCATTGGGATCTGTATGCAAAGATTTCAATATACAAGGATAGCAAATGCCACCGTGAGAATAAAGGCACACTGCGTGCCACACAGAAACAACACGGCGACCGGGAATTGGTTACAGCGCGAGGAGCGCGAGGATCGCGAGGATCGGTGGGAAATTCACAGAATGCTGGATTGTAGCGCCGAGCCAACGGCTCGGCGTGTCGAACGGCTCGGCGTGTCGAACGGCTCGGCGATGGCGGGACGCACCGAGGGATCCGTTTACGGCTGCATATGTTCCAGGCTGCGTTCGAGATCGTCGAGCGCGAGATTGCGGCTGAAACGACGCATCTCCCTGCCGTTCATGAAGAGGATGATGGTGGGAACGGCAAACACGACATGCTGTCCGGCAACGTCGGGGTGGCGGGCGGAGTCGATGTAGAGAAATTCGATCCCCTCGTGCGCGGCGACCATCTGCTCCACTTTGGGACGAAGCACCTTGCAGACGTTGCATTCGGGCGTGCTGAAGTACGCCACGAGTGCCGCGGTGCCGCGGATGGTTTCGAAATGCTGCTCGGAAGTGCGGTCTGGCATGACAGCGTCCTTCTGTGATAAAACACCAGGAGACTATCGCACGATTGAATGATGGAAAGATAGCAAGATTCCGGAACAGAAAAATATCGGGGGTTGTGTTTGAATCGCATGAACACAATATTTCCCCTGAATCTTGTGACATCGATTTGCGGGATCATCCATGGCGGCATTTGTTGACATTCAGCGCGACGGCGCGATCGCGACCGTTGCAATCAATCGCCCGGAAAAGCGCAACGCGCTTAACGCGGAGGTCGTGCACCAGCTGCACGACGCCTTCCTCGCGCTCGAAGCGGATGATACCGTGCGCGTGATCGTGCTGACCGGATATGGCTCGGCGTTCTGCGCCGGCGCCGATCTGGCCTACCTCGAAAGCATCAACGACAACAGCGTGCTGGAGAATGCCGCGGACTCCAGATCACTCATGCGCATGATGCACGCCATCCGCACCTGCAGCAAGCCGACCATATCACGCCTGAACGGACACGCGATCGCCGGCGGTTGCGGCCTCGCGCTGACCTGCGACATCCTCGTCGCGGTGGAGGACGCAAAGCTCGGCTTCACCGAAGTGCGCATCGGATTCGTCGCCGCCATTGTGATGAAGCTGCTCATGGAGCGCGTCGGGACAGGACGCGCCCGAGAATTGCTCATCCGCGGCAATCTCATCGACGCACAGCAGGCGCTGGACTACGGCATGGTAAATCATGTGGTGTCGGAGGAGCGGCTCGATGAAACCGTCACGATGATCGCCCGGGAAATCGCCTCCAGCACATCCCCCGAGGCCGTCGCCATGACCAAGCAGCTCATGCTCGACGTCGCCGCGCGCAGCCTCGACGACGCCATGGATTTCGCCACCTGGCAGAATGCCGTCAGCCGCGCCACCGGCGATTTCCGCAAAGGAATCGGGAGCTTCCTGCGAAAAGAAAAACCGCGCTGGGGGTGATTAACCACACGCGTAAGCGTGTGGGAGAGGGGACCTCCGCGCCGTTCCCCCACACCCTGACGGGTGTGGCTACCGCTCACCGCGGATATCGGTGTGGACGGACAATCTCTCCCCACACCCTGACGGGTGTGGCTACCGCATGCCGCTACGGATGGGATTAACCACACGCGTAAGCGTGTGGGTGCACGCGCAGCACCCCCACCCTCACGGGTGTGGCTACATCAACCCCGCCTGCTTGCGGAGGTACCACTCGGTGGCAAAGAGGAGGACGGCGAGGGCGAGCAGCCAGACGATGTTCCACAGCTGGATGTCGCGCTTGATGGTGCGGGTGATGGCGGTGTAGCTCTCGGCATCCCGCACGGCAGCCGGGAGGCCGGAGGCGTCGTCGATTGTGCGGTAGCTGCCGCCGGTCTCCGCGGCGATCTGACGCAGCAGCACACTGTTCATGCGGGTGTTCTGGAATTCGATGTTCAGCTCTCCCACGCTGAAGCGTCCCTCATCCTCCCCGATGACGCGGCCGTCGACTTCCGCCGTGCCGCTGTACGTGTAATCTCCCTCGTCGGTGACGTCCAGCACCCCGGCGTAGCGGCCGTTCCCCTGCGGGGAAAGGACCAGCTCGCGCACCTCATCCCCCTTGCGCACGGTGACAGTCACCGCGGCGTTGTCGATGGGTTCATAGGACTCGTTGTATACCTGGCCGAGCAGCTCCACTTCCTCCCCGCTGTCGAAGAATTCCTTCGCGGGACGAATGCGCACCTGCTTATCCTCCTCGCGCGTGGTGAGCCAGCGCACGGCGTTCGATATCAGGATGCCCGGCACGTTGCCGTCCTGCACGTCGTAGGCCAGCTCCCAGCGCCAGAGCGCGTAAGAGGTCCACGCCAGCACTTTCGAGCGGTTGAGCCGGCGCGTGAGCAGCAGCGGCTCGTCGAAGCTGATATTGTTGAGATTCATCGTGCCCAGCACCTCCGCGCCCGCCCGCGCCCGGAAACTCGATTCGGTCTTGAACAGCGGCGGCAGCTCATTCCAGCTGTCGGCCGACAGACCGGTGCTGAGAATCGGCGACTGCAGTCCCTCGCGTGTCGGCTCGAAGAACACCTCGGTTTCGTTCATGCGCGTCTGCACGATGTCGTAGGGAAGCCAGGCGTCGAGCCCCTGCTTCAGCGCGGCGTAATTCATGGTGCGGCTGGGGAGAATGAACAGCGGCACGCGCTGCTCCTCGACGGCTTCGGCGATCTGCCGCAGCGCCGCCAGATCCACGCTGCGGGCGCTGCCGCCACCGGTGCTGCGGTCCGCCACACTGCCGTCATCGTCCACCGTGCCTGCGTCAGCGGACATCCCGCCGGACGGGAATCCCACCAGCGCGATGCAGTCCGCCCCGAGAAAGGTCTCCGCCACGGGAGCATCCTCGTACCAGGCGCCGCCGGTTTTGCGGACGAACAGCTGCGTCTCGATGTTCTTGTCCTTGCGCAGTTCGCGCTGCAGCAGCGACACGTCGGGACTCGGCGCGCCGGCCACGATCACGACCTTCATCCGGCTCTTGAGCACTTTCACGTAAAACGTGCGGCTGTTGTTCTTCTCCGTCAGCTCGCCCTCCATGGCGTCGACGCGCACGGTCAGGCGGCGCACGCCCTCTTCTTCCGGCGTCCACGTGAAATTCACCGGATATTCGTTGACGCCTGGCGCGAGCGCCACGGCCTCCTCGGCGATGGTGCGGCCGCCCTCAATCAGACGCACGCGCGTCGCACCGCCCTCGAAGCCCGCGCTGCGCACGGTCACATCGATGGGAAGCGTGCTCTCGAGATAGGCGATGGAGTTCGCCAGCACGCGGCTGACGAGGATGTCCTTCTTCTCGGTGGAATCCCCCACGGCAACGACGTGCACGGGCATGCCCAGGGAGCGTGCGGCATAGAGGGGATTTTTGCCCGCGGTGAAAATGCCGTCGGTCACGAGCACGACGCTGCGCAGGTTGCGGTCGGATTCGGCTTCGTAGACGGACTGCAGGGCGCGGCTGATATCCGTCTCGCCGCCGTCGAAGCGTAGCGAATCGGCAGTAATATCCTGCATCGGAAAGGCCTTCCCGGAGAACAGCCAGGGCGAGCGCTCGCCGTCACCCTCCGCGTTGCGGAACGCGCCGCTCGACACGAATTCGCGCACGCGGCTGCCGCGTTCGACGCCCGCGTCTTCCACGGTCATGCTGCGCGAATCGTCCACCAGCAGCGCCGTGCGCGGCGGCAGTTCCTCACCGCGCTGCAGATTGAGCACGGGTTCGAACAGCAGGAAGAGCAGCACGCTCAGCGCGAGGGCGCGCAGCGCGATCAGCGTGACGCGGCGCCGGCGGGTGATCTCCGGCACGGTGTGCCGGTACACCCAGATACTGAACAGCACCGCCGCAGCGATCAGGACGATCAGCAGGACGATGCTCTCGGCGAATGAGAGCGCGAAGGATGTGAGGGCCGGGATAAAAAGCATATCCTGGAGCAGACGTTATTGAAGAATGAGCATCCGGCGGGTGACCTGCGTGTCGCCGGAGGTAAGCATGTAATAGTATACCCCGCTCGACAGGCCGTTGTTTTCGAACTGCACCGCGTAGGATCCCGCTCCGCGGTAGGCGTCTACCAGCGTGGCCACGCGACGGCCGAGGCGGTCGAATACCTCGAGACGCACCTGCGCGCCCGGCAGCGGAATGTCATAGCGGATGAGCGTCGACGGCGTCTCCGTCGGCGAAAAGGGATTCGGATAATTCTGATGCAGCCGCAGGTCGGACGGCAGCAGGTATTCGGCACCCTGCATGTGGCTCTCGCCGGCAATGAAGGAATGCCGCTGTGTCGGCGCATTGTACGGGGAACTGCGCGTCTCGCTGACATCCGACGCGGTGATATGATAGAATACCTCCGTGCCCTCCGATGCGAGCGAAGCCGGGATGAAAGTCGAATACAGGCCCGACCCCTCCCCGGCTCCCGGATACGGAGCAACAAGCGTCATCGGTTCGAGACGGGCCCGCGGCGCCGCGGACTCCCAGCGCAGCGTGACCTGATCGCTCTGCACGGGCGAGTGGGATATCACATAGGCAAAAATCGTTGTGCCCTGTCCCGTCCACAGAATCTTTGGATTGGTGCTGATCACCATGCCGTTATGCAGCAGCGCATCCCAGGCGTCGATCAGTCCCCAGCCGCGCGCATTGTCGGGCGCATCCGCGTTGTCGGCGGTGGCGCGCAGGGCATCGCGCACTTCGACGGGCGTCAGTTCGGGCCTCGCCGAGCGCACGAGCGCCGCCACACCGGCGGCCAGCGGCGTCGCCATCGACGTGCCGTTGCTGCGGCTGTACGTATCCTCGCCCTGCTTGCTCGCGGAATACACCATCACACCGGGCGCGGAGATGTCGGGCTTGATGCGGCTGTCATTCGTCGGTCCGCGCGAACTGAATCCCGCGACCGTGCCGGTGAAATCCGTCGCACCGACCGCGATGATGCTGTCGGCGTCGGCGGGAGCGATGAGCGAGCCCGGACTCGGTCCCTCATTCCCCATTGCGGTCACCACGACGATGCCGCGGCGCATGGCCTCCACGGCAGCGCGCGTTGTCACGGCGGTGCGGCCGTCGAAATCGCCCTGCTGATAGGAATAGCCCGTACCGTCGTCCCAGTCGGAGTATCCCAGCGAGGCAGATACGATCGAGGCACCGCGGGCATGCAGCCATTCGATGCCTTCCACCCAGTAATCCTCCTCCACCTGCGTTTCGGAGCCGTTGACCTCGGTTTTGGCGAGATAATACGCGGCGTTGAAGGCCGGACCGATAAGTTCCCCTTCCTTGAATCCCGCCAGCGCGGAAAACGTGACCGTCCCGTGGGAATCCTGCCCGTACAGGTCGCCGTCCTCTTCCTCGTTCTGCGTCAGCGTGTCATCGTTGATGAAATCGTATTCGCCGCGCACGTCGATACCCGCCATCGCCTCGTGGGGACGCCAGCGGTAGCCGTTGTCGAGCATGCCGATGGTGATATCCGTGCCGTCGATCCAGATGTCGTGCACTTTCGGGACGCGCATGACCTCGAGCTGCTCGAGCGAGAAGCCGTAGTCGAGTCCGTAAGAGGCCAGGGATTTCTGCGCGCGTGCAAGGGGAGCCTCGCCGGGACGCGGCGCCTCCCAGCTGCGCACCGGCGCGATGCGGACCACGTCGGGAAGCAGGGAGATGCGTTTCAACACTGCATACGGTGCGTCCACACTGACGGCATTGAGCCAGCGGGATTCCACCGCGACGCGTGCCCCCAGGGCCTCGACGGCATGCACATGCGCAGGATGCGGCGGAAGATCGCCCGTGGATGCGTCGCCGGGCAGTGTCCCGTCACGGATCAGCCGCGCGAGACGCTGCTGAGCATCCGTCCCGCGATCGCGGAAAAACACCCAGTGCCGCCGCTTTTCGCGATTTTCATCCCCCGAAACCGGGTTTTCATCCTTCACAGCCGGGTTTTCACCCTTCACAGCCGGGTTTTCATCCTTCACAGCCGGCATCCCAGCTTCCCAGGCAGGACTTCTGCCGTCTGAAAATGGCGATATATCACCAAAAACAGCCGTTATTGAAGGATTCAGGCCATTCGCACTCCCGTAAAACGTATGGCTGATGCCATAAATTTCTGCAGATAATTTATGCCTATAACCACATGTCGCTGCAATATTTTTATGGCTAAATACTTCAATGTTTCCATCTATACGCAGGCTATAACCTTCAATATCCCCCGATATTTTAAGGCTGTTACCATACGATATTGATGCCGCCACCCCGTCCGAGATCCCCGGTCCGGTCAGCAAAATGAGCAGTGAGCAGAGCAGAATGCGCATGGCGGCCTCTCTATGGATGTCAGTCCGCTTCCGCGAGCAGACGGTCGATGATTTCCACGGCGGAGACGCCCTCGGCCTCGGCGTTGAAGTTGGTGACGAGGCGGTGGCGAAGGACGGGACGCGCGACGGCGCGCACGTCGTCGATGTCGGGCATGGGGCGACCCATGAGAATCGCCCGCGTCTTCGCGCCGAGGATCAGGTACTGCGACGCGCGCGGACCCGCACCCCAGCGCAGCCAGTCCTTGATGAACTGCGGGGATTTCTCCTCGGTTGGACGCGTGCGCATCACCAGATCCACCGCGAAACTGATCACGTTGTCGGCCACGGGCACGCGGCGCACGAGCTGCTGATAGCCCACGATGTCGTCGCCCGAAATCACGTGCTCGAGCGTCGCAGTGAGCGGGCTCGTCGTGTTCTTCACGATCAGCTCCTCCTCCTCGCGCGAGGGGTAGTCGAGCCAGAGATTGAACATGAAGCGGTCGAGCTGGGCCTCGGGCAGCGGATAGGTGCCCTCCTGCTCGATGGGATTCTGCGTGGCGAGCACGAAAAACGGCTCCTCGAGCACGTAGCCCGTGCCGGCCGCGGTGACGCTGTGCTCCTGCATGGCCTCGAGCAGCGCGGCCTGCGTCTTCGGCGGCGTGCGGTTGATCTCGTCGGCGAGGATGATGTTCGCGAATACCGGTCCCTTCACGAAACGGAAGGCCTTCGTGCCCGTCGATCTGTCGTCTTCAATGATCTCGGTGCCGGTGATGTCGCTGGGCATGAGATCGGGGGTGAACTGAATGCGGCTGAATTTGAGGTCGATCACCTCCGCCAGTGTTTTGATCAGCAGCGTCTTCGCGAGACCGGGCACGCCGACGAGGAGGCAGTGCCCCTGCGCCAGCAGCGCGGTGAAAATCTGCTCGATGATCTCGTGCTGACCGATGATGATTTTTCCGACCTCGCTGCGGAGGGCGGTGTATCGTTCATGCAGCGCCTCGACGGCCTGCATGTCGTTTTGGGATTGCTGTTCTGCTGTCATGTGTCCTGTGCCTGGGATTCGACATCTGGAATGCGTGCGCCCTTCGCGTCAAACAGTTCGACGGGACCGAAGCGTTCCAGCGTGTTGCGCAGGAGGCTGCCGCGGCCTGCCGCCACGATCGCCGCCCTGTCGGGATGAAGCCAGGTCTGCGCCGTGCGCTGAATGTCTTCCGCGCTCAGGGCGAGAATCCGGCTGTTGAATTTCGTGTAGTAATCTTTCTCGAGACCGTAAATCTCGATCATGACGATGCGCTGCGCGACCTGCGCCGCCGTCTCTATCTGCAGGGGGAAACTGCCGGTGACGTAGTTCTTCACCTTCTCCAGCTCCTCCTCCGACACCGGCGCCCCGCGCATCTGCTCCATTTCCTTCAGGATTTCCTCGATCGCGCGATCGGTGACCTCGTTGCGCACCTCCGCCCCGGCCGCGAAGGGACCCGCCTGCCTGCGGGCGTCGAAACGCGCGTGCGCCCCGTAGGTGTACCCCTTGTCTTCGCGAAGGTTGAGATTCAGTCGCGATCCGAAATAGCCGCCGAGCAGCATGTTGAGGAGAAAGACGGGGATATAATCCTCGTGATTGCGCGCGATGCCCGCGTGGCCGATGAGAATGGAGGACTGCACGGCTGAGGGACGATCGACGACCTGCACGGGACGCGTCTCGGGAAGCGCTATGACTGATCCGTCCGGCGAGGGTGCCGCCTCGCCGCCGAGATCGCCGAAGAGGCGTTCCGCGATTTCCACCATGCGCTCGGGCTCGACGTCGCCGACGGCGGTGATGAACATGTTTCCCGCGGTGAAGCGCTCGCGGTGGAAGTCATGCATCATAGGGGACTGCAGCGCGGCGACGGTATGCTCGGTGCCGTCCTGCGGCAGTCCGTAGGGATGTGTGCCGTACACGGCGCTGCTGAATCGCTCGAAGGCCAGCGCCGAGGGACTGGAACGGGCCTGCAGGATGTCTGCCAGGCGCTGCTCGCGCACGCGTTCGACCTCCTCGTCGGGAAAGGACGGCTGCCGCACGGTGTCGGCGATCACCTCCATGGCCCGGTCGAGATGCCGCGAAAGAATGCTGATGCCGACCGACATGCTGTCCCACCCCGCCCCGCTGCCGATGGAGCCGCCGAGGAATTCGATGTCCTCGACGATATCCGTGGCGCTGCGCGTGGCCGTGCCCTTGGTGAGCAGCTCGGCGGTCATGCTCGCCAGTCCGGGATGCGCCCCGTCGAAATACGATCCGCCCCGCGCCACGACGTTCACCGCGGCGATGGGAAGCGAATGATCTTCGTAGACGATGACCTTCATGCCGTTGGCCATCGTGTGCTCGAAGTAATCGGGGAACGGCACGTCCTTCGGCACGCCCGGCTTCGGCGGACGCGAGCGATCCAGCGTCGTGTTGCGGGAGTCGGTCATGCTCACTGCTCCGAGGATTTCTTGGGATACGGCAGATAGTGCAGGCAGGTGGCGTTGTGCTCGGTCAGATACGTGGCCGCGGCGCGCTGCACATCCTCCTGCGTCACGGCGTGGATGCGCTCGCGATGCTCGTTGAGCTTCGCGGCGTCGCCGGCCAGCACGCGGAAGGAATTCAGCAGGTCGGCGCGGGACTGCAGCGACGACACCGCCCGCACGAACATCGTTTCGATGCGGTTCTTGGCCTTCTGCAGTTCGCTTGCCGTCACGCCGTTGCGCCGCACATCCTCGAGTTCCTTCCAGAGCATGCTCTCCAGCATTTCCGGGGTCTTGCCCTGCTGCGCGATGATGCGGAAGATGAACAGCCCGGGCAGCTCCAGATCATAGGCGAAGGAGAGAATGGACTGCGCGATACGCGATTCGTAGACGAAGCGGTGATACAGCCGCGAGCTTTCGCCGGAGGTCAGGATGTAGGACAGGATGTCGAGGGGAATGAAATCCGGCGCGTTCATGTCGGGGATATGCATGCCGACCACGAGCCCCGGAAGGGGGATGCTGTCGTACACGTAGTCCCGCACCTGCGTGGTCTGCGGCGGCTCGTGGATGAACGGACGGTACATCTCCCCGTCGCCGTTGGCGATCGGACCGAAATACTTCGCGATCAGCTCCTGCGCCGTGCCGGTCTCAAAGTCGCCGGCCAGGCAGAGCGTGGCGTTTTCCGGACGGTAGTACATGCGGTGAAACGCCCGCACCTGCTCGAGGGAGGCGGACTGGATGTCGGTCATGCTGCCGATGGTCGGCCAGCGATAGGGCTGCATCTTGTAGGCGCGCGCGAACAGCTCCATCAGCATGGTGCCGTAGGGCTGGTTGTCGTAGCGCGAGCGCCGCTCCTCCATCACCACGTTGCGCTGCGTCTCGAGCGTCTGCTCGGTGACGGCGAGCGAGTTCATGCGGTCGGACTCCAGCCAGAGGCCCAGCTCGAGCTGATGCGCGGGCAGGGTTTCGTAGTAATTCGTGCGGTCGAAGGAGGTGGACGCATTGAGCGTGCCGCCGGCGCTCTGCACGTGATGGAAGTGCATGTTCGCCGGCACGTTCTCCGATCCCTGGAACATCATGTGTTCGAACAGATGCGCGAACCCGGTTTCCCCTTCGTGCTCGTTTTTCGAGCCGACATGATACCAGAGATTGATCGCCACGATGGGCAGCGTGTGGTCCCGGTGCAGGATCACGTGCATGCCGTTCGGGAGATCGTACTCTTCGTAATTGACGTTGACGCCGCTCAAATTATATCCGTACCTCCCAGTACACGTTTTCCTTGATGCTCTGGAGCCACTGCTCGTATTCGCGATTCTGCTTGAAGATCTTCGCGAAGTTCGCGATGCGCTGGTAGTCGTCTTCCAGCGTCGCCGGATGCGGCGGGATGCGGCGCACGAGCTGTACGATCGCGTAGGCGTAATCCCGGTCCAGGTCGATCTTCACCGGCTCGGAGATATCGCCCTCCCGGAGTTCCTGCTGAATTTCCTTCATGTCGTCGCTCAGCTCCTGCACTTCCACCAGTCCGAGTGCGCCGCCGAACTTGCGCGTTTCCTCGTCTTCGGAATACTGCTTCGCCATTTCCTCGAAATCCGCGCCGTCGAGGATGCGCTGCCGCAGGGCGTTGAGCGAGTCGATGACGATCTGGTCGCTTTCTCCGGTCTTTTCCACCTTGATGAGAATGTGCTGCGCGCGGACGGCCTCGCCCGCTTTCTCCAGCAGCTTGATGATATGGAAACCGAACTGCGTTTCGACCACGTCAGATACTTCACCGGGCTCGAGCGCGAAGGCCGCCTCCTCGAATTCCTTGACGAACACGCCGCGTCGGGCGAGTCCGAGATTGCCGCCGTTGCGGGCGCTGCCGGGGTCGTCGCTGTGCCGCCGGGCGAGTTCCTCGAAGGGCACGCCCGCGGTGATGGAGTCGAGCAGGGACTCGGCCTGCTGACGGGCCTGCGCGCGGAATGATTCGATCACGCGCGGGAACATGGCGATCTGCCGAAGCTCCACCTGTTCAGGGACCGGCGGAAGGCTGTCGCGGTAGGTTTCGAAAAACTCCAGCACCTCGCGGTGCGTGACATCCATCGTCCCGAATTTCTGCTGCTGTATCATCTCGATCATCAGGCGCTTGCGGATATCGTCGCGGTACTCGCGCTTCATTTCGCTCACCGACATGCCTGCGACCTGCTCGAGCCGCCGCTCCGAGCCGTAATACCGGGTCATCTGCTTGATCTGCATGTCGAGTCGGCGGGTCACCTCCTCTTCGGGTACCTCCACGCTGTCGATCACGGCCTGCGCCAGCACGAGCTTGTCGTTCATCATGGCGTCGATAACGCGGCGGCGGATATCGGGATCGTCTGTCTGCGCCTTGGCCTGCAGGAGCTGCAGCTGCAGTTCGGATTCAGTGATGATCTCGTCTCCGATGACCGCGACGACGCGGTCGAGCACGCGTCCGCCGGATGACTGCGCTCCCGCGATGCCGGGGAGCAGCGGAAGAACGATGAGAAGAAATACAAGAAGCTGTTTCATGCGTTTGTTCTATTCAATAGAATCGATTCATGACACAATACGCGCGGCGAAACTGCGCGACAAGGGAAAAATCAGTTCTCCCCGCCTTCTGCCTCGTCCGGGACGAAGGTGTTGGCGAGATGGTCGGGGTACAGCTGCGCCTCGAATTTCTGCCGCAGTCGCTGTATCCACGCGTCGCGCATCTCCTCGGCCTTCTCCTCCTTGTAGCGTGCGACGGCCGCCGAACGCGCGTCCTCGAAATTCATCACGCGCGCCTCCTGCTTGTCCAGCAGCTTGATAAGACTGAAGCCGGACTGAAACTTGATCGGTCCGGCCACCTGGCCGATCTGCATCTGCCACGCGATTTTCGCGAGTTCATTTTCATCGTAGGGCATGTATTCCCAGGATCCCTTGGTGGAATACAGTCCGGGACGCTGCGTGAACCGCGCCGCGAGCTGCTGGAAATCCGCGCCGGCATTGATGCTGTCGAGATACGCCATAGCCAGCTTCTGCGTGTAGGTATAGATCTCTGCGAACTTCACCCGGGGCGGATGGCGGAATTCTTCCTTGTGCTCTTCCCAGTAGGTGCGCACTTCCTCCTCGGTGGGATTCAGCCGCGACCAGATCTCGCGCCGTTCGAGTTCCGTGATCAGCGTGCTCTCGGTGTATTCGCGCAGGAGGCGGCGAAACTCGGGGATCTGCTCCTCGAAATTGCGCGTCTCGTGCCGCGTGATCAGATCGTCGGCGACCACCATGGCCAGCGTGTCGATCGTACGGCGGTTGATCGGACGCATCTGCAGGGCCGGTTCACGCTTCGAGAAGGCGATCGCCTCGCGCACGCTCACCGGTCGGATGCTGGACTGGAAGAGATATGCCTCGAGATCGTCGCGGGTCAGGGATTTCTCCCAATCGGGCGTGGACGTGGTCACGCCGGAGTCCACGCGACCGAGGATGCGCTGCACCACGTTTTCATTGACGCGGAAGTCGTATTCGCGGCGCTTGCGGTTGACGTAGTTGATGAAATCCATGGCGAAGCTCTGCTGGCGGTAAATGCGCCGCAGGGATTCGCGCTGTTTCTCGTAGGGCTCCGGCGGTTCCTCGTCAAGCAGCTTGACGATGTGCATGCCAAAGGCCGTCCGCAGCGGGCGGTTCAGCACCTCGCCGACCTTCATGGAGAGCAGCGCCTGTTCGAAGTTCGGTTCGAGGTTCGTGCCGCGGGTCACCCAGCCGAGATCGCCGCCCTGCGGACCGGAGGAGGTATCCTGCGAATTCCGCCGTGCGAGTTCCTCGAAGGTCGCGAGTCCGCGCTGCAGCGAATCCAGCACCAGCGACAGGTGGGCGTAGGCCGCCGCCGTGTCGTTGGGATTGTTCAGGTCGAGGCGGTAGAGGATATGCGCCGGACGCATGCGCTGCCGCGCGGGCTTTTTATCCAGCACCTTGAAAATGTGATACCCGAAGGGCGTGCGGAGCAGCTGCGGCGCGATTTCCCCCGGCTCCATGTCGTATATCATGTCGTCGAGTTTCGGGTACGTCGTGCCCGCGATGAAATAGCCCAGGATGCCGCGGGTGCGTTTCTTGCTGTCATCCTCGCTGTAGCGCATCACCAGCGTGTCGAAGGGCAGGTCGCTGTTGCGGACCGCCGTGAGAACGTCCTCCGCCTTGAGGCGGGTGCTCAGCGTGTCGAGCGAGCCGTCTTCGAACTCGCGGTAGCGCACGACGATATGCTGCAGCTGCAATTCGGTCAGGCGGCGGTCGTAGAGTTCGCGTGTGCCGGGTTCGATGAGATCGCGGTCATAGAGAAAAGTGGCCGCGAGCTGATTGCGGTACTGCTCGATGTCGCTGCGCACGGCTTCCTCGTTCTGCAGTCCCTGCGCCCGCGCTTCGAGCAGTTTGAGGCGGTAGTTGGCATAGGTGTCGAGGAATTCCCGCTTGTCCTGCGCGTTCATCGGGGGACTCATGCGCGTGCGCAGATACATGTTCTCATAGTCCGCTACACGGATGGTATCGCCGTCCATGGTGGCGAGCAGGTTGTCGGGCACGGACGAACAGCTCGCGAGCAGCACGCCCGCGAGCAGCAGAACGGGGAGTCGGAATAAAAGAAATTTCACAGTTTCGTGTTCATTCGCTGGTTCAACAGACACAGGCCAGGTTTGTTGCGAGCCCCCGGAACCGGCCGAGCCGTTGGCGCGGCCCCACAGGGTGTCAGGTCGTTTCCCGGAGATGGCCGAGCCGTTGGCTCGGCCTTACAGGGTGTCAGGTCGTTTCCCGGCGATGGCCGAGCCGTTGGCTCGGCCTTACAGGAATTCAGGTCGAGTCACCGGGATGATGACCGGGGCTCGTTCAGGTCGGAGAACGCCTCGGAGAGCAGCTCCGTGTCGATCTCCACGCCGAACTTGTCCTTCAGGCTCTGAATCCATTCACGCTCCAGGCGCTTGCTCTCGTACTCCTGGAAGCGGCTGGATACCTCGGACTGGGCTTCCTTGAACGTCTTCTCGCGGGCTGCGTCTTTGTCCGTCACCTTGATGATGGAGTATCCGTACTGGAACTTCATCGGTCCGGCAATGGCGCCGATCTCCATCGTGGAGGCCGTGTCGGCGAGTTCGTTGGCATCGTAGGGCTGATATCCCCACTCGCCCATTTTCTTTTTGTAACCGGAGCGCTGCGTGTGCCGCGCGGCCAGATCCTCGAACGGCACGCCCTGGCGGAGGCTGTCGCGCAGCACGTTCGCGAGGCTGTCGGTCGTCACGAAGATCTCGCTGAAGCGTACGCGGTCGGGCCAGGTGTACTCGGAGCGATGCTGCTCCCAGTATTCCTTGAGGCGCTCCTCCTCGACCTTGACGTTGTTCCACACGGCCTCCTGCTCGGCGCGGAAAAGCAGCACGCCCTCGCGGTATTCCTTCATGAGCTTGCCGAATTCCGGATAGCGCTCTTCGAGATCGCGCGTTTCGAGTTCGATGGCCTTCTTCTGTCCGAGCATCTCGGCGAGATTCGCCACGGAGGCGCGGTTGAGGGCTTTCGACTGCAGTTCCTGGTCGCGCTCGATGCGGCGGATGGCGTCGTCGACCGTTACCTCGGCGCCGTCGAGCGTCACCCAGGTGCGCTTCTTCAGGTCGTCGGAGATGGCATTGTACCAGCCCGGCGTGGACGTCGTGGCCGTGGTGTCGACCGCGGCGATGATGGCGGCCGAGACATCTTCGTTGATGCGCACGTTGAACTTGTCGTAAATGCTGCTGAGGAAGTGCTGGTTGTCCTGCTCGTAGCTGTAGCGGCGGTAGAGATCCTTGAGTTCCTGGCGGGATTCCTCGAGGGAGCGGACGGGACGCTCGTCGGTGACTTCGATGATATGGTAGCCGAACTGTGTGCGCACGGGACGGCTGACCTCGCCGACACCCAGTTCGAAGGCGGCGAGTTCGAACTCGGGCACGAACTTGCGGCGTGTGACCCAGCCGAGGTCGCCGCCGTTGGCCGCGCTGCCCGGGTCATCGGAGTTGCGGCGCGCCAGGTCGGCAAAATCCACGCCGTTTTTGAGCGAATCGAGCAGGCTCACCGCCTTGTTGAATGCGGCCAGGGTGTCGTCGCCGGCTTCCTGCGGCAGACGCACGAGGATGTGCCGCACATGGATTTCACCGCGCGTCGGCTGGCGATCGGCGAGCTTGACGACGTGATATCCGAACATGGTCCGCACCGGATGATCGGCGATCTCGCCCGGCTCGAGCGCATACGCCGCGGCGTCGAAGGCCGGCACGGTCATGCCCGCGGAGAACCACAGCAGGTCACCGCCTTTCTCCTTGGTGCCCTTGTCATCGGAATACTTCCGGGCGAGGGAGTCGAAGGACACGCCCGCCTTCGCCTGTTCGATCACCTCCATCGCCCTGTTGTAGGCGCTGAGGGTGTCGGGCTGTCCGAGGCTGTCGGTCGGGATGCGGATGAGAATATGCGCCGCGCGCACTTCCTCGAGGCGGCGGTTGTAGAGATCCTCGACGGCGGGATCAATCAGGGCCCGCTCGGTGAGGTAGGGCACCGCGAGGCTGTTTCGGTATTCTTCGAGTTCCTTGATGATCTCGGGATCCTCGTCGAAGCCTTTCTCGCGCGCCTCGAGTACTTTCAGGCGGTATTTCACCAGCAGATCCAGGAATTCCTTGCGGTCCTCCATGCTGGAGCGCACCGCGGCGGCTTCCCCGCCGTTGTTGCGGATATACTGTTCCTCGAATTCTCCCAGTGTGAGCTCATAATCGCCGATCTCAGCAACGACGGCAGATTTGTCCTGCGCCTGCAATGCTCCCGCAAACAGGACGACGAACAGGGCGGTAAGAAGGATGCCCGGAACGTTGATTCGAAGTGCAATCGTGCGGTGTGTCATGGTCGTGATATCACGTTATGATGATGAAAAGATCAAGCTCAATATTAGCGATGCTTTCCGTACGAAACAAGGCAGAGAGGGCGCCCATGGGGGGGGTAGCCACACCCGTCAGGGTGGGGGCGGTCGATCGCACTCCCCCACACGCTCACGCGTGTGGTTACCGCATCCCGTTGCCGATTGCGTTAGCCACACCCGTCAGGGTGTGGATGGGGATGGGGGGCTCGCGCGCCCCCACACGCTCACGCGTGTGGTTACCACATCCCGTTGCCGATTGCGTTAGCCACACCCGTCAGGGTGTGGATGGGGATGGGGGCATCGCGCGCCCCCACACGCTCACGCGTGTGGTTACTGCATCCCGTTGCCGATTGCGTTAACCACACCCGTCAGGGTGTGGATGGGGATGGGGGCATCGCGCGCCCCCACACGCTCACGCGTGTGGTTACCGCATCCCGTTGCCGATTGCGCTAGCCACACCCGTCAGGGTGTGGATGGGGATGGGGGCATCGCGCGCCCCCACACGCTCACGCGTGTGGTTACCGCATCCGTCAGGGTGTGGTCTGCAGGTGACTGAAACTATTCTATACAGAACGGATCCGGCTGCACGATATCCATGGCCGTCACCTCTTGCCGCGTGGTGCCGTAGGTGGCGGAGAGGGGGATGCCGCCGCGCAGCAGCGTGAAAATGGCGCTGGATCCATCGGCGGCCACGAGTCCCTGCGGCCGGGAGAACCAGAAGTTTGCTTCCTCGTCTATGAGAAGCGGCACGCTCGGATTGGTGAAATTCGGGAGCCGCGCCTCGATGCTCAGCACGATATGGGCGCAGTCGCGGAATGTGCGCAGGTCGGTGTCGACATCCTCGAGTCCGCGGTAGCTGCCGTTGACGCGATAATAAATGGGGAACAGCGGGATGGTATTGATCTCGATATTGATGATTTCCCACGAGGCCTGGAAGCTGCCGGCGGCGGGAACCGCGAGAAACTCGGTGGGGATATCGTCGATCGGGAAGTTCGGAATCGAGGGCAGACCGCTGAGCGTCTGCAGGCCCGGACTCGAAATCCGCACCCCATCTTCGGCCTGGCGGATGTACAGCGAGTCGATTTCCGAGGCCCCGCCGAAGCTGATCTGGTTGACCTGCACCGCGTAGGTGAATGTGTCGCCTTCATAGATCCCGGTGATGCGCGAACGCGCGATGCCGCTGCCGGATCCCCCCGCGCCGGTGGTGTCGATGCTGTACTCCCACGAACTTCCCTGGATGGTGGGATAGAAATGGGCGTCGGCCATGATCATGCGGCCGTCCGTCGACACGGGCGGCGCATCGTCGGTGCAGGCGGCGAGCAGGAGGAGGACCGGAAGCAGAAGCGGGAATGGCATCAGGCGGCGCATGGCTGTTCCTCTCAGGATTGAAGAAATGTCTTGAACTGTTCGACGGCGCGGCCGCGGTGGCTGATCGCGTTTTTCTCCTCCGCGGGGAGTTCGGCGAAGGTCACGCCGTAGCCATCGGGCCGGAAGATCGGGTCGTAGCCGAATCCGCCGCTGCCCTGCGGTTTGAGCAGGATGCGGCCTTCAACCTTCCCTTCGAACGTCTCCTCCACGCCCTTGGCGACAAAAGCGATCACGCAGCGGAAGCGCGCGTGGCGCTTGCGAGCGGGCACCTGCGTCATGCGCTTGAGCAGCTTGTGGTTGTTGTCCTCGTACGTGGCGTTTTCGCCGGCATAGCGGGCAGAGTGCACGCCCGGTTCGCCCAGCAGGTAATACACTTCGAGTCCGGTGTCATCCGCGATCACCGGCAGTCCCGTGCAGCGATGCACTTCCAGCGCCTTTTTCATGGCGTTTTCTTCGAGTGTGCGTCCGTCTTCTTCCACGTCGGGACAGTTGTCGAATTCGCGCATGTCCTTCACGGTCACAGGAAGACCTGCCAGCATGGCACGGATTTCATCCGCCTTGTGCGGATTGCGGGTCGCGATCACGAGCGTGTCGATCTTCATGGGGTATAATCGTCTGTTACTGTTGCGGTCACGATGGAACACGGAAAATTACTGCGCACGGCACTCAGGCACAACAGCCCAGCTCATTCGAGCGATTCCGCGGCGATCATTTCCATGCCTTTGCCTTCGACGGCGATGATTTCACGCGCAACCTTGCGTCCCTCGGCGGACGCAAACGCGGCATGCATGGCGTGTTCGTCGTCGAACCAGGCATCGACGATGAAGCGCGCGCGCACCTCGCCGACGGCCACCTCTGTGACGCGCCACATATCCACGCGCCGGACGTCAGGCAGTTCACGCAGCATCGGTGCGAATTTGTCGCGCACGTAGGGTTCACGATCCTCATCGGATCCTCGGAACAGGTAGCTGACACGCAGCATTGAAAAACCTCGGTTGTTGATCGAACGATACAATAACACCACCAATACCACAAATTCCAAACCACACCCGTGAGGGTGTGGGGTGGATGCGCGGCACGCCACAGTCCCACCCTGACGGGTGGGGCCAGCGCAGTTCATCATCGATCGCGGCAACCACACCCGTGAGGGTGTGGGGCTGGCGCAGTCCATCATCGATCGCGCTAACCACACCCGTGAGGGTGTGGGGTGGGTGCGCGGCACGCCTCAACCCCACCCTGACGGGTGGGGCCAGCGCAGTTCATCATCGATCGCGGTAGCCACACCCGTGAGGGTGTGGTCAGTGCGCCAGTTTTTCTGTCAGAGCCCGCCGCTTGACGGCGGGCGACACAGCTGGAGTCCCTGGCTAATTGCATTGCTCATTACCCCCACCCGAGGTATCATCACCATTCATCATGAATTATTCAGGGAGAAATTCATGTCCTACACACAAATTCTGATCCACTACGTCTTCCGGACAAAACGTTCAGCACGCTACCTCCAGAAACCGCATTTCGAAAGAATGCAAAAGATCATTTCGGGGATCTGCATGAATCTCGGAGTGCGACTTCACGCGTACGGAGGGATTCAGGATCACATCCACCTGTTGCTGGAACAGCCCGCTCATCTGGCGGTTTCGGAAATAGCGGCCAAGCTCAAGGCAAATTCATCACGTGCGATGAACAAGAACCAGCTGCCTGGACGGCGATTCTCATGGAGTCGGCGCTATGGAGCGTTCAGTGTCAGTCCCGGAAATGTGAAACAGGTTCGAATGTACATACAGAACCAGGAAGAGCATCACCGGAAGCTTACGAGCGCGGAGGAGTTTCAGTTGTTCCTCCAGAAATGCGGCTTGAAATCAATACGTGAGATGCGTCATGGGGAGGATGATTGATTCGCGTGCGCGTCGCGAAGTGTGCCGCCCGCCGTCAGGCGGCGGGCTCGGGGGTATCCGGCCGTGCACGCGTGACCACACGCTCACGCGTGTGGATACCGCATCCCGCTCACCCTCGGTGTGCACGGCGGGGCTCACGCGTGTGGATACCGCATCCCGCTCACCCTCGGTGTGCACGGCGGGGCTCACGCGTGTGGATACCGCATCCCGCTCACCCTCGG
>ENA-ORCU01000114-ORCU01000114.1-marine-metagenome-genome-assembly--contig:-NODE-114-length-64210-cov-18.125817_pt1 | contig 64210 bp, 45 predicted proteins | sample MGYA00248631_ERZ508512 | MGnify/ENA primary metagenome ERZ508512 (study PRJEB26183, sample SAMN06268844) | marine metagenome | isolation source: Tt an P1 anaerobic enrichment on pine from sediment taken...
AGGGCCAGCATCTGTGGCCACACCACCTCCAGCCCCGCACCCCGGTACAGAATGGCCTGGGCCATGCTGACAAAGTGGGTGGTGGGCGCCGCCAGCATCAGATCCTGCACCAGCTCGGGCATGCTTTCCCGGGGCGTGATACCGCCCGACAACAGCTGCAAAGGCAGGATGGTGAGAATCAGCAGCAGGCCAAACTGGGGCATGGTTCGGGCCACGGTGCCGATCAGAATGCCGATCGCGGTGGTGGAAAACAGGTGAATCAGGGCGCCGAGCAGAAACAGCAACACCGACCCTGCCACCGGCACCTGTAGCCAGCCCTGGATCACCAGCGTTACCGACAGCGCCGCGGCCAGTAACACCACCAGACCATTGGCCCACACCTTGGACGCCATGATTTCGAAAGGCCGCAACGGCATCACCATCAGATGCTCCACGGTGCCGTGCTCCCGCTCCCGGATCAGTGCTGCCCCGGTAAGAATGATGCTGATCAGGGTCACCTGGGTAATCAGCTCCATGACACCGCCAAACCAGGTTCCGTCCAGGTTGGGGTTGTAACTCACCCGGGTGACCAGCTCGATCGGTAGCCCGGTGCTGGCAGAGCTACCCGGTTGCAGAAACTCCGCCACTTCCGTCATCGCAAAGCGCTGAATGTAGTTGGTGCCAATAAAGGCCTGGCTCATGCGGGTGGCGTCGATGTTCAGCTGCAACGCCACCGGGTTGCCCTGCCGGACATCCCGCTCAAAGCCTTCGGGAATCACCAGGGCAAAGGTATGACTGCCCTTGTCCAGCAGGTCGTCGATGGCACTGTAAGCCACCAGATCGGGTTTCAGGAACCACGGCTGCTGGAGCGAATTGATGATGCGGCCAGACAACACCGTCTGGTCTTCGTCCACCACGGCGATCGGTGCGTTGTGAAGCTCCATGGAGCCGGCGGAACCTGCGGTGTAGATCATCACCGTAAACGCCACCAGCACAAACACCATCAATGCCTTGTCCTGCCACAGACTGCGCAGTTCCTTGATGCCGAGGTGCCAGATGTTGCGTAAGGAATTCATGTCAGCGCCCCTGTTTTCTGAGCAAGGCCACCGCCATTACGGTCAGCACCGGAACGAACGCCGCCAGGGCCAGGAACGCGCCCTGCATATCCGCCAGCGACAGGCCTTTGGTAAAGACGCCACGGCTGATCTGCAGGAACCAGGTCGCCGGCCAGACCGGACCGATCAACGCGCCGGCGCCGCTCAGGGACGACACCGGTTCGGTCAGGCCGGAAAACTGTACGGTCGGCAGTATGGTGAGAATCGCAGTGGCCGCCAGGGCGGCAATCTGGGTCGAGGCAAAGGTCGACATCACCTGACCCAAGGCCGTGGTGGCGGTCACAAAGAGCAGGGCGCCGAAGGTGAGCGTCAGCAGGCTGCCTTTGATCGCGACATCAAACACGTACACCGCCAGCAAGACCAGGCTCACGTAGCTGATCATGCTGAACGCGATGTAGGGCAGCTGTTTGCCCAGCAAGAACTCCACACGGGTAACCGGAGTGACGTACAGGTTGGTGATGGAGCCCAGTTCCTTTTCCCGAACAATGCCCAGGGCCATCAGAATGGCGGGGATGAAGATCAGCAGAATGGGGATAACCGCTGGCACCATCGCATCCAGGCTCCGGAAGTCCTGGTTGTAGCGATACCGGTCCTCCAGTGTGACCAGTGTCAGCGTGGGTACCACGCCCAGAGTGCGCTGGGCCAGCTCCGTCAGGTAGCTGACGTGCATGCCTTCAACGTAACCCAGGATGGTCTCGCCCCGGAAAGGCATGGCACCATCCACCCAAACCGCCATTTCGGTCGGTCGCCCTCGTTTCAGGTCTTTGCCGAAGCCCGGCGGAATCTCAATAGCCAGACTCAGCTCGCCGGAGCGCATGCGTTGTTCCAGCTCCTGGATATTCTGCAACTCCGGTTGTTGCAGGAAATACCGGGAGCCGGACACCGCCGCAATGTAATCCCGGCTCTGGGGCGTCTGGTCCCGATCCAGCACGGCGAACGACAGGTCTTCGACATCCAGGGTAATGCCGTAACCCAGGATCAGCATCAACAACGCAGAACCGATAAAGGCGAAGGCCATTCGAATGGGGTCCCGCAACAGTTCCCTCGCTTCCCGGGTGGCGTAAGCGAGCAAGCGCCGGGGACTGAACACCGTCTGCCGGTCACCATGACTGGCGGGCTCCAGAGCCAGTTGGTCGGCGCCGGCCTCCGGCTCTTTATCCACCGCTTCCAGGGTTTTCATGAACGCGCCTTCCAGACTGTCGGTGCCGGAGGCTTCAACCAATCGATCGGGCGTATCGCAAGCCAATACTTCGCCCGCGTGCATGAGCGAAATCCGGTCGCAGCGCTCACCCTCGTTCATGAAATGGGTGGAGATAAAAATGGTCACGCCATCTTCCCGGGACAGGCGCATCAACAATTGCCAGAACCGGTTTCGGGCCCCCGGGTCGACGCCTGAGGTAGGTTCATCCAGGATCAGCAATTCGGGCTCGTGCACCACGGCCACGGCCAGGGACAGCCGCTGGCGAACCCCAAGTGGCAGCGCGCCTGCTCGCTGGTCCAGTACATCTTCAAGACCGAACTCCCGAACCAGAACCGAAATACGCTCCGGGATTCTGGTGTCCGGCAGGTGAAACAGCCGGGCATGCAGATCCAGATTCTGGCGCACGGTGAGTTCGCCATAGAGCGAAAAGGCCTGGGACATGTAGCCCACCTTCTGCCGGGTGGCCAGGTCTTTGGCATCCAGTGGTTCACCGAACAGCCGGACTTCGCCTTCCGTTGGGGTCAGCAATCCGGTGAGCATTTTCATGGTGGTGGTCTTGCCACAACCGTTGGATCCCAGAAAACCGAAGATCTCGCCTTTCGGGATGGAAAAGCTGACGTTACGAACCGCCGTAAAGCTGCCAAACCGCAGGGTCAGATGCTCAGCCTCAATGGCCGGCGTCTGATTTTCCCCGGTTGGCCCTCGCTGCGCAGCAATAGCCGTATCGCCGCTTTCCTGCACCTGCCGGTTTTCGGGTAACAGCGCGATGAAGGCATCGTCCAGCGTCTCGGTATTGGTCTGCTCACGGAGTTCTGCCGGTGAGCCTGTGGCCAGTACCTTGCCCTCGTCCATGGCCACCAGCCAGTCGTAACGTTCGGCTTCTTCCATGTAGGCCGTGGCCACCAACACGCTCATACCGCTGCGTTGCCGGCGAATGGTATCGATCAGATCCCAGAAACGCTTGCGGGAGAGCGGGTCCACGCCGGTGGTGGGTTCATCCAGAATCAGCAGATCGGGGCTGTGGATAAGGGCACAGCACAGCCCCAGCTTCTGTTTCATACCGCCGGACAGCTTGCCGGCGGGACGATCCCGGAAGGACAACAACCCAGTTGCTTCCAGCAAGCGGTCAATCTGATCCTTCCTGGAGGGGCCTCGCAAACCAAACAGATCGGCGAAGAAGGCGATGTTCTCGTCCACCGTCAGCGTATGGTAGAGATTACCGCCCAGTCCCTGGGGCATATAGGCAATGCGGGGGGCGACCCGGTTACGAAACCGCTGGCTGCGCATATCGCCGCCAAGCACCTGCAACTCGCCGGTCTGCAACTCACGGGCACCGGCAAGCAGGCCCAACAGTGTGGATTTGCCCACCCCGTCCGGGCCGATCAGCCCAACCATGCAGCCAGACGGAAACGTCAGGGATAGTTCAGACAGCGCATCGGTTTCCCCGTAGCGATGGCTGACTCCTTCCAGCCGGGCCACGGTCTCAGTCATTGGGCAAAGCCACTTTCAGGCTCTCGGGCCAGGACTGGCCCTCATCCAGTCTTACGTAGGCTTCGCCGGGTACGCCGGTTTTCACCCGGTCCCGATAGGCTTTGAGCAACTCCGGATCAATCCGGATACGAACCCGGAACATCAGCTTCTCCCGCTCGCTGCGGGTTTCCACTGACTTCGGCGTGAACTGGGCTTCGGCGGCGACGAAGCTGACTTCCGCTGGCACCACATAGTCCGGCAGGGCATCAAGAACGATCCGGGCTTCAGAGCCAACCCGGACTTTGCCCGCCTGGGCTGTGGGCAGGAAGATGGTCATGTACACATCGGTGACATCCAGTACCGTGGCTACCTTGCCACCGGCGGCCAGCACCTCGCCCGGCTCCGCCAGCCGATACAGAACCCGGCCACCCACCGGCGTGGTCAACTGACTGTCATCAATATTGGTCTGGATACGGCGGACACTGGCTTTGGCAGCTTCGATACTGGCATCGGCAGACGCCACTTGTACTCTGGCGGCCTGCAATGCCGCCTCGGCGGTTTCCGCCGCGGTACGGGCGCGGTCCAACTGCTCCTGAGAGGCATGGCCCCGATCGGCCAGCGATTCAATACGGGCCAGTTCGGCTTGGGCATACCGACGCTCGCTTTCCCGTTGGGCCACCACGGCCTCGGCCAGTCGCCGGCTCTGCTCAGCCTGGTGCAAACTGGCTTGCGCCGCTGCCAGGCTGGCCTCAAGTTCGTCGGTATCCATCACAGCCAGCAACATGCCGGCTTCAACCATGTCGCCCTCGCGAACTTCGAAGGATTCCAGGCGCCCGGGTATTCGGGTGGCAATATCGACTTCGGTGGCTTCAATACGACCGTTACCAGAGCCAATATACTCCGGCACCTGATCGCCTTTCGGCATCAGGTACCAGGCTGCAACGGCAATCAGGGCCACGATCAGCACAACGAGAAAAAGTTTGGGAGCGGTGTTGGTGCTTTTGTGGGCCATGTGTCGTCCTTGAGGGGAAGAAGATGTATGACAGGGGAAGTATAGAGCAGAAGTGTGACGTTCAGGCTGACGGGAATCAAGATAGCTTCCAATCTATCCCGCCCGTCAGCTTGCCATGAACTTAGTAGGCGCCGCGGATCAGGTCGATACCGGGCTTGAGCACGCTACGCCACGCCTCTCGGAGTTCGGGCGTGTATTCTGGATCGTGAGCGCGAACCGTTTTCAGCAATGCCTCCTGCCAGAGGTCGTACCACTCAGGCTGAATATTGTAATTGTGGCGATTATGGCTTTCTCCCAGATCCCGCAATTTGCGGTCGGACATACCCCGGGCAACCAGGATGATCTGCATCACACCGTTACGCAGCAGATGGCGCTGAGCAGACATATCCGTGTTCAGAAACCGGTTGCGGATGGCATCGGAGCTGGACATGAAGAAGTCGTAGAAATCCACAAAGAATTCATCCTTGCGGCAGCAGCGACCATAGCTCTGGAAAACAAGATCGGTCGGGTTCATTTGCAATCAGTGTCCTTGATCATCGGGGGGGATTGTCATTAAGGGCCACGGATTCTAAGCAAGCGAACAGTTTTTTCCATAGTGATATGTAACAACTGACGTCGATCGCGACAATTTGACGCTCTCTGAATCAGGTGTTGGTGAACCACCAGGTCGGCAACAGGCCCCGCACCGGTCGTTTCAGAAAACGGTCATCAATCAGCCAGATTACCCCCCGGTCTTCCGGAGTGCGGATCACCCGGCCAGCGGCCTGGGCCACTTTCTGCAGGCCGGGGATCAGGTAGGTGTAGTTATAGCCTTCGCCAAATCGTTGTTGCAGACGGTCTTTGAGGATTTCATGCCAGGCATCAAACGGTGGCAGGCCAAGGGTGGCCACAAAGGCGCCAATCAGCTGGTCACCAGGCAGGTCGATGCCTTCGCTGAACACGCCGCCGAGCACCGCAAAAGCGATGCTGCCTTCAGCCTTCCGAAAGTCCGCCAGGAATTGCCGACGCTGCTCCGCGCTCATCCCCGGTTGTTGTGTGTTGTGAACGCTGGGGAATATCAGGTGCCTGTTTTGCCAACGCATCGCTCACCTCTTTGGCGTATTTAAAGCTGCTGAAGAACGCCAGGTAGTGGCCCGGCCGTGCCCGGTACTGTTTGGCGATCAGTTCGGCGACGGGCTGCAGGCTGGCTTCACGATGCACCTGCCGGGTGCTGATGCCGGGCGTGAACTCAACCTTCAGTTGTCCGGCGCTGAACGGGCTGGGCAGGGACGTGAAGCGGGCGTCTTCCGGCAAACCAAGCAAGTCCCGGTAATACACGCCGGGGCTGAGGGTTGCGGAGAACAGCAGCACCGAGTGAGCGGCTTTGAAGCGCTCAATGAGGAAATCCGCCGGGATCAGGTTCTGGATGGTCAGGCTGGCCCGGCCACGGCCGCTGCGCTGGAATTCGCACAGGGAATGATCACCAAAGCTGTCCGCCAGTTTCATGAAGGCCACACTTTCGAACATCACTTCCTGCAGGGCCAGGTCCGGCGGGTTGTCAGCCAGGTAATCGGTGATCACCGAGACCATCGCCTGCAAGGCACCCAGCAATTGCGACGGCAGAATCGGCAGGAACACCGGCTGGGCCTGTTCGCCGTGATCCCGGATCAGCGCCTGCCAGGCCCGGGCAGTACGATCCAGCGCCGCTTTGACCGGTTTGGGAGCGGTCTTTTTCAGCTTCAGCAAGCGCTGTTGTTCCAACTGCACCGAATACATGCCCCGGGCCCGGTCCACCAGATTGTGGGCTTCGTCCACCAGCACGCTGGCCTGCCAGTGGTTCTGGCGAATCAGGCCGTGCAGCAGGGCCGACTGATCGAACAGCCGGTTCACATCACCAATCACCAGGTCGCTCCAGCGGGCCATTTCCTGGGCCAGGAAGTAGGGGCAAATATCATGACCGGCGGCGATGTTCGCCAATGTCTCTTGAGTTAACGGCTCCTTGCTCTGTACCGCCTCGGCCCGGGCATCGGGCAGGCGGTCAAAAAAGCCCTTGGCCAGCGGGCAGGAATCGCCGTGGCAGGCTTTGTCCGGGTGTTCACAGGCGTCGTCCTTCGATACCAGTTCCAGGATTCGCAGAGGCCAGGGCTGCAACTCATCCCGGGCATGCTGCAACTTATCCACAGCATCCAGCGCCAGCTGCCGGGCGGTGTTGCGGCAGGTGAGGTAGAACAGCCGGTCCTGCTTGGCGGCAGGCATTGCCATCAGGGCCGGAAACAGGGTACCCAGAGTCTTGCCCAGGCCGGTAGGCGCTTCCAGCAGCAGGGTGCCGGCTCTGACCGAGTTCTTGTACACGGTTTCCGCCAGCTGCCGTTGCCGGGGGCGAAAGTCCGGGAAGGGAAAACGCAGGTTGGCCAGCAGGGCGTCTCGTTGTTCCCGATGGTGTTCTTCCTGCTCGGCCCAGGCTTTGTACAGACCACACAGGGTTTCCAGTTCCTGCCAGAGCTCGTCGGCTTTGGCGGTTTCGGTGAGCAACGTTTCCTTGTCCCGGCCGATGTCGTAGTAGACCAGCGCCAGTTCCACGCTCTTGCGGTTTTCCTGCCGGCACAGCAAAGCGCCATAGGCCCGTAACTGGGCCCGGTGCAAAGCCCGCTGGTGAGGGCGGATGCGGGACACATCGCCCCGGTGGGTTTTGATTTCCTCCAGCCGGTTCTTGTGCGGATGGTAACCATCAGCCCGGCCGGACAGCTCCATTCCGAGAACGAGACCGGTCACTGAAAACTCGCTTTTGTAGCCGTAGCCACGCTTTGACTGGATGGCCTGATGGCCGGTTATGCCCTCCTCGGCGGTGGGTGCAGGGGTGTAGCGGAAATCCAGGTCGCCGTGGCGGGCGGCAAATTCACACAGGGTCCGGACAGCAACTTTCACACAATGGCCTCATCATCCTGCCAGCGCACATAGCACACGCTGGCCGGGATGCCTTGCCGGGCGAAGAACTGCAACCAGCGCACCTGATGGTCCTGCAGGCGGTCGCCAGGGCCTTTCACCTCAATCATTTCATAGCGTTGTTCCGGGTGGTCTGCTTCTGGCACCAGACGGATCAGGTCCGGGAAGCCGCTGCGGTGTTCCTTGATGTTGTTGAGCAGGCGTCGGAACAGGGCCTCCAGGTGGCCAGAGGGAATGCAGTGCAGGGCCAGCTCCAAAAGAGCTTTATCCAAAACCGGCCAGAACACGAAAGGATTGGCGATGCCCTGCTTGTTCTTGAAGGTGTCGAACATTTCCCGGCGATAGGCGCCGGTGCCCAGCAAACGGAACCTTTGCTCGAACGCCTGCTGGCGACGGGCAACGAAGTCTTCCCGGGTCAGGTCTGCCGGGCCAATATGAAAAGGATGGAAGAAGGCGCCGGGCAGGGGCTGGAAGATCACCGGCCAGCACAGCAGACCGAACAGGGCGTTGATCAGGGTGTTTTCCACATAGAACACCGGGGCGTCATCCGTGGCCAGATGTTGCAGCGCTGCCCACTCCACCGTACCCGTGTCCGGCTTCGGCAATGTGAGGGTGAATTCCTGCAGCGGGGGATTGTCCACAGGCTTGGGCTGGTCGGCCCCTACCTTCGGTGCCAGCCGCTTCAGCAACCGGGTCAGGCCCTGGGCTTCGGCGTCGCTCAGCGCACTGGTTCGCCACTGACAGGCTATGCCCCAGGCCTCATGAAAACGCTTCATCCGTTCCAGCAAGCGAAGCTGTTTCAGCCGCGCTTCCCGGTGACCGCTGTTTTCCAGGACCTCAAGTGCCAGTTCCCGTTCGCCCTGTCGCTCCGCCTGCCGGTCCAGTTCCAGCAACAACCGGTCCCGGCGGCTGGTGAGCCAGGGGTTATCCACAGGCCTCGGAACATCGGGCCAGACGTCGACCGCCGGTTCGCCGTTGTCGAGCCGTTCCCGGCATTGGTGCATCTGCAGGTAGCAATCCACCTCGGCCCGCTGCTGGAAGGCCCGGGATGCCGGGGTAAATGGCACAGACTCGAACTGCTGTACGCCCAGTTCCACCAGTACAAAGTCGGTCCAGCTCTGGCGCAGGTTGCCGAAGAACATCAGGCGGATGCGGTCGAACAGGGCCATGTCCTGCAACCGGACCACAGTCGAAGCCTCACCGCCACCAGGCAGCCAAGCCCCCAGGGCTCTTGGTGCATTGAACGGTTCCGCCATCAGCGCCCGCATCCGGGCCTTGCCCAGAGTTTTCGGGTGACCCTGCTGTTGCAACCAATCGGCGAACACCGGCCGTAATTCAGCCAGGGTAAACAGCCGGAACAGGTCGTCCAGGCTTAGCTCCGGCGCAGGATCCAGCCAGCCCGCCTGCACCAGTATCCTGAGTGCTTCCGATTCCGGCACCGGCAGTTCGGGATAACGCAGCTTGTCGGCCCGGAACAGCTCTCCGGTACGCATTACCATGCGGGTCAGCAGCGCTCGGGGCCCGGTGGCCAGGCCGCTGAAGGCCGCCAGCCGGTTTCGCTCCTGTTCCGTTAACAGGTCCGCGTGGTGGTTCGCGACCCAGGCCACCAGAATATCCATGTTCTCCAGATAATAGAGCGGATCATCCAGGCTGGCGGGAACCGGTCGGTGCTTGATCATAGGAATGCAGACGTTGGATTGGCAGAGAGGCACAAACTTTACGCCGGAAGGCGGGCAGGCTCAAACCTGTTCCATGCACAAAAATTAATCATAACGAGCCTTGCCAATTTATTTAATGATAACTATTATCATTTGCATCAAGAAAAGGAGGACGCCATGAAATTTCTCTGCCCACGCCACCGCCGGATGTTTGCCAGTCTTTCCCTGACCGAGAAAAATGATCTATGGCTGCTCTGGATGGAATATGCCTTTACCTTCAGCGAAAACCAGGATTCCGACAAGCTGGTGGCCGCCACCGGCAGTGCTTTCGATCTGGCGTGCCTGGCCCGCAAACATCACCCGGACTGCATGCAGGTAGAGCTGACCCTGGCGGCGATACTGGTATGCCGGGCGCTGCGCGACCGTGGCGACATCAGCGCCGCCGAGCATGTGCTTTTCCGGGCTCTGGACAGCCTGCAATCCAGCGAGCCCTGCCCGGGTATAACCGGTCGATGCAGCACCGATGAGTGTCTGGAGGTATTGCTGGATCATCGTCGTCATTCGGAATTCTTTGCCGAGTACCTGAACTGGCCCTCGTTCCCGTTCACAACGCCGACAACACGCCCGGCGATGGCCATGCACTGACAGGTTTACGGAGGAGCTATGGGTATGCCCTTCACACGCCCGAACCCGGTTCAGGCGCACAAGATTGAAGATCTGAGCTGGCTGGAGAGCCGGCATCATGATCGGGTTTGCATCAGCATTGATACCAAAAGTCTGGCCAGGCTAATGCAAAACAGGCAGTTGCACGCCGAGGATTTCTCTTGTCTGGATGCGTCCTCCCAGAGCCTGGTTCGTCATCTGCTTCTGGCTTGTCTGCGGCATTCCTGAGCCCGCCGACATCCGGATTCGCAACGTCTGTCTTTTGAACAATTACGACTGCCCGCGTCGCTCCGTCAGGTTACGATGGAGTGCGCCTGACGGTCCGTATTCTCGGCCAACTGCGGTAAGCTGTGGCCCGAGGATTGAATTGTTCATCAGACAAGGAAAACCATGGCCGACTCCACAGCCATTGAACCCGGCTTTCACGCCATCCATGCCAACCATCTGGAAGACCTGCGCCGCGCCGTGGTCTATATCTGCCGGCAGAACCCCATGCCGCCGCTACAGAGCGAGACCTTTCTGGTGCAGAGTAACGGCATTGCCCAGTGGCTGAAGCTGGCGCTGGCGGAGAAGCGCACCGAGGATGGCGTGGAAGGCGGCCTGGGCATTGCCGCCGGCATGGATTTCCTGTTTCCGGCACGGTTCATCTGGCAGGCCTACCGGGCGGTGTTGCCCGACGGCGAAGTACCGGAGCAGTCCCCCTTCGACAAGCGCCGTCTGGTCTGGCGGCTGTACCGATTGTTGCCGGAGCTGGTGGGGCAGGATGAGGCGTTCACACCACTGGCGCGATTCCTGGACGGCCGCGATACCGATCTGCGCAATTTCCAGCTGGCGGAGAAAGTGGCGGATCTGTTCGACCAGTACCAGGTGTTCCGGGCCGACTGGCTCGCGGCCTGGGAACAGGGCAAGGACGTGGTGATCACGGCCCGGGGCGAGGAGAAAGCGCTGGATACGGAAGCCTGCTGGCAGCCCCTGCTCTGGCGCAAGCTGGTCGAGGACGTGGGCAGCGAGGCCCACACCAGCCGTTCGCAAATCCACACCCGCTTTATGGCCCAGGGCCAGCGCATCAGCGAACCGGCCAATGCCAGTCGCTTGCCCAAGCGCATCGTGGTGTTCGGAGTATCGTCGCTGCCCCGGCAGGCGCTGGAAGCCCTGTATGTACTGAGCCGGTTCAGCCAGGTGGTGCTGTGCGTCCACAACCCCTGCCAGTTCTACTGGGCCGACATCATCAGCGACCGGGAACTGTTAAAAGCCGAACGCAAGCGGGGCCCAGCACACCCGGTGTTGTCGCAAATTGACGACCCGGACCAGTTGCACCAGCACGCCAACCCGTTGCTGGCGGCCTGGGGAAAACAGGGCCGGGACTACATCCGCCTGCTGGATGAGTTCGACAACCCGGACGACTACCGCGCCAGTTTCCAGACGCCGGGCCAGAAGATCGACATCTTCACCGACCATGGCGATGTGGATAACCCCTGCCTGCTGCACCAGTTGCAGAACGATATCCACAACCTGACGCCGCTGCAGGAAATCCGCCAGCAGCAGCGCACGGTGGATCTGACCCGCGACCATTCCGTGGTGTTCCACGACGCCCACGGCCCCCAGCGGGAAGTGGAGATTCTGCACGACCAGCTGCTGGCCGCGTTCAATGCCGATCCGACACTGCGGCCCCGGGATGTGATCGTGATGGTGCCTGACATCAACGTGTACGCGCCTCATATTCAGGCAGTGTTCGGTCGCTACTCGCCGGGCCGCAAGCGCCACATTCCGTTCACCATTTCCGACCAGGGACAGCGCCACCACGAACCAGTGCTGATTGCCCTGGAAACCCTGATGTCATTGCCCCGCAGCCGCTTCGGTGTGAGCGAAATCATCAGCTTGCTGGAAGTAGCCGGCATCCGCGACCGCTTTGACATCAGCGAAGACGACATCCCTCTGGCCCGGCGCTGGGTGGAAGGCGCCAACATTCGCTGGGGCCTGCATGGCAAGCACCGGGAAAGCCTGGACCTGCCGGCAGAGCTGGAACGCAACACCTGGCAAGCAGGGCTGCGCGCCATGTTGCTGGGTTATGGCATGGGCGATGACCAGCCCTGGGGCGGGGTAGAGCCCTATGGTGAAATCGGCGGCCTGCAAGCCAGCCTGGCCGGTCGCCTGGGCGAATTCGTGCACCAGCTGGAAGCCCTGTGGCAGGCACTGCAGGCCACCCGCACGCCCGGGGAATGGGAAGCCCTGTTCTCCGCCATGCTGGAGCAGTTTTTCCACAAGGTGGAAGACCAGGACCTGCTGTTGCTGAACCGCTTCCGCCGTCAGTTGGAGCAGTGGCTGGACGATGCCCTGGCCGCCGGACTGGAACAGCAACCGCTGCCCCTGAATATCGTCAAGGATGTGCTACTGCAGGGCCTGGATGAGGGCGGCCTGAACCAGCGTTTCCTCGCCGGCAAGGTCAACTTCGCCACCCTGATGCCGATGCGGGCCATTCCGTTCCGCAAGGTATGCCTGCTGGGCATGAACGACGGCGACTACCCTCGCTCCCGGCCGCCGGTGGATTTCGACCTGATGGCCCAGGATTACCGGCCGGGGGACCGCTCCCGCCGGGAAGACGACCGCTACCTGTTTCTGGAAGCCTTGTTGTCCGCCCGGGAACAGCTGTACATCAGCTGGGTGGGGCGCAGTATCAGGGACGACTCTGAACGGCCACCCTCGGTGCTCATCGGCCAGTTACAGGACCACCTGAACAGTCTGTGGACCGTGGCGGGGCAACCGGATGGTTCTGTTACCAAGGCTCTGACCACACAGCATCCGCTGCAGCCTTTCAGCCGGGACTATTTCCCCAGAACCAACGGCGTGGGCGACGGTGAAGAGCCCCAACCCAAACCCCTGGCCGATGTGCTGCAGGCCCGGGGACTGTTCACCTATGAACGGGAATGGCGCAGCGCTCATGCAGTGGATAACCCGGAGCAGAGCCGGGAAGCGCTGCCGTACCAAACGCCCGAAGAGCCCATCAGCCTGACCGAGCTGGCGAATTTCCTGAAAAAGCCCATCGACACCTTCTACCAGCGCCGGCTGCAGGTGCGCTTTGAAGCGGTGGAAGACGACGACACCGATAACGAAAACTTCGACCTGAACGGCCTGGACCGCTGGCGCCTGGACAACGAGCTGATCCAGGAGAGTGTCGTCAAAGCGGCCAGTGAAGAGGAGTTGCACGAACGCCTGGAAGCCACTCTGGACCGTATGGCCCGGCGGGGCGATTTGGGTATGGGGGTGACCGAACATCGCCTGCGCACCGAGCTGGCCGGCCGCCTGCCAGACCTGTTTCAACGCTACCGCGGCGCGCTGGCCGAGTGGCCGGAAGCAGTGGCCGAGCCCTTACCGTTCGAGTTTCGGTACTCGGATAGCACAGGCGCAGTGGAGGTGGTCGATTTAATCGACAATCTGCGCTGCAACCCTTCAGGACAACTGTGCCGACTGGTGATTGCCAACTCCGGTCTGCTGACCGGCTCCGGTTACTCGAAAAAAGTCCGCTACGCCAATCTGCTGCGGGACTGGTTGGTTCACCTGGCCGGGCAACTCAGTGGCCAGCCCTATGAAACCGTGATCCTGGGCAAGGAAGAAGGCCGTAAATTCCACTTCCCGGTCATGGCCCCGGAGCAGGCACAAAAGCACTTCGAAGCCATTCTGGGCCGCTGGATGGAAGCCACCACCCGGACCCTGCCCATTCACTGCGAAGCCGGCTTTGCCTGGATCACCAGTTTCTATGGCGGCAAGAAATCTGTCGGCGACCACGAACGGGCCATTAGCGAAGCAGAACAGGCCTATTCCACCGCCCTGGACCGGGACACCGGCTACCTGCTGGGTGCCTTCGAAAGTCCCGAGGCACTGATGGCGAGCGGCGAGTTTGAAGCCCTGCTGCACCAGCTTTATGTGCCTCTGTGGGAGGCCGAACAGGGCAAGTCGGCGGCGGAGCAAATCGGGAGCATGGAATGACGGAACAGAGAACCAACCGAAACCCGAACCTGGACCCGCTGGCCCTGCCCCTGAATGGCAGCGCGCTGATCGAGGCCAGCGCCGGCACCGGCAAAACCTTCACCATCGCCATCCTGTATGTGCGCCTGGTGCTGGGCCATGGCCAGGCAGAAGACAGCCCGCTGCAGAACCTGTTGCCACCAAACCTGCTGGTGGTCACCTTTACCGACGCCGCCACCAAGGAGCTGCGGGACCGCATCCGCACCCGGCTGACCCAGGCCGCAGAGGTGTTTTCCGACGCCGCTGACCACCTCGAACCCACCCCGGAAACCGCGCTTATCCACAAGCTGCGGGATGACAGTTATCCGGACCCGGCCGGGTGGCCTGACTGCCGCAAGAAACTGCTGCTGGCCGCTGAATGGATGGACGAAGCGGCGGTATCCACCATTCACGGTTTCTGCAACCGCATGCTCAGCGAACACGCCTTCGACAGCGGCAGCCTGTTCAAGCTCACCCTGGAAACGGATCAGAGCGAACTGCTGGACGAGGTGGCAAGGGATTACTGGCGTACCTTCGTTTACCCGTTACCACCGGCCCTTATGGACGAAGCCCTGAGCCACTGGAAAACCCCCACCGATCTGCGCAAGGCGGTACGTAATCTGATCGACGACCCGGATGCTCTGGGTACACCGCCCCAGAGCGTGCACGAAGCCATTGACCAGGTGGTCAGCGAACGGCTCGCGCGGGCCGGAGAACTGAAAGCCCACCCCTGGGCCCAGTGGCAACAGGAAGTCACTGACCTGCTGAACGATCTGAACAAAGGCAAGCGTCTGCACGGGGGCAGCAAGAACGCCATGCTCAAGGTGTGGGAGTTTCTGGTCGCCTGGGCCGAATCCGACGAGCTGTTGCCGGAGAAGCTGGACAGCGCTGCCGGTTACAAGAACCAGACCCCCGAGGGTCTGGACAACATCCTGAAAGGCGACGACCCGGCACCCCATCACCCGGCGTTTGACGCAATCGACGCCTTGCTGGCCTTCGGCCAGAACCCGCCCAGTGCCAAGTCCGACATCCTGCGCCACGCCAGCCACTGGATTGCCGGGCGACTGGAAGCGGAAAAGCAGCAGCGCTCGGAAATGGGTTTTGATGACCTGCTCACCCGTCTGGATGACGCGCTGCACGGCCCCCGGGGGGACCAACTGGCCGCCACCATCCGCCGCCAGTTTCCTGTAGCGCTGATTGACGAGTTTCAGGACACCGACCCGGTGCAGTACCGCATCTTCAACCGGATCTATAACGTCGAAGCCAACCAACCGGACACCTGCCTGCTGATGATCGGCGATCCGAAACAGGCCATCTACGGTTTCCGGGGCGCCGATATCCACACTTACCTGCAGGCCCGCCTGGGCGTGCAGGCACGCACTTACACCCTGGGCAAGAACTTCCGCTCCGCCGAAACCATGGTGAGCGCCGTCAACCGGGTGTTTGAGCACAGCGACCAGTTCAGCGCCAGGGGCGCCTTCCTGTTCGGCAAGGGCGACAGCACGCCGCTGCCGTTCCAGGGCGTCGATGCCAACGGCACCAGGCGGCTGTGGTCGGTGCAGGGTGAAGTCCAGCCCAGCCTGGTGTTCTGGACCCACGAATCCGGTGAAACCGACAAAGAGGGTAACCCCAAGGGCCTCGCCAAGGGCACCGCCACGGCCGAAATGGCCGAAACCTGCGCCAGTGAAATCGCCCGATTGTTGACCCTGGGGCAGGGAAGGCAGGCCGGCTTTGCCTTGCCAGACAGCCCGGATGACCTCGAACCCGTTGAACCCAGAGACATTGCCGTACTGGTGAATAACCGCAACGAGGCCGCTGCGGTGCGGGACGCCCTTGGCCGGCGGCGCATCAAGAGTGTGTACCTGTCGGACCGGGATTCAGTATTGGCCTCACGGGAGGCGAACGAGGTACTGTGCTGGCTGCGCGCCTTTGCCGAACCCCGGCAGTTGGCTTTCATCCGCGCCGCGCTGGCCACACCGACCCTGGGCCAGAGCTGGCAGGCACTGGATCGGCTGCTCACCGACGAGCTGATACTGGAACGGGAAATCGAGCGCTTCCAGCGCTACCAGCAACAGTGGCAGAGCCAGGGCGTACTGCCCATGCTGCGTAGTTTTCTGATGGACTTCGAGGTTCCCGGCCGCCTGCTGCAACGCCCTGACGGTGAGCGAAGACTGACTGACATCCTGCACATCGCCGAACTGCTGCAGCAGGACAGCCTGCAACTGGACGGCGAACATGCCCTGGTGCACCACTTCACCCAGATCCTGCGGGCGGCAGACGAAGAAGACGAACACCGCACCCTGCGCCTGGAAAGCGACGCCGGTCTGGTAAAGGTAATCACCGTGCACAAATCCAAGGGCCTGGAATACCCACTGGTATTCCTGCCCTTCGGCACCGCCTTCCGGGCAGAGAACCCGAAGCAGGCGTATGTTCGCTACCATGACGACACCGGCAAGCTGGTGACCGTGTTCGATCCGACTCCGGAAGACATTGAAAGGGCCGACCAGGAACGCCTGGGCGAGGACATCCGTAAACTCTATGTGGCCCTGACCCGGGCCCGGTTTGCCACCTGGGTGGGCGCGGCGGCTGTGGATAACTGGTATCAGAGCGGCCTGGGCTATGCGATTGCCGGAACACCGGAGCGGTCCATTAGCCAGGCTCTGGCCTCACTGGCCCAGGACCGCCCGGAAATCCGGATTTCCCCGCTGCCGGAAGCCGGAAACACAATATTCACCGAAACCGCCCCGGAAGCCCTGGGCCCGGCGCTGATCTCCAACCGCGAAGCGAAGGAAGACTGGTGGATAGCCAGTTACTCCACCATCGAATACACCGGCATGGCCGGCACCGGCATTACCTTCACCGGCGAGGTGGAAGACGCCCAGACCCAGAACCTGCTGGAAGAGAGTGCCCAGGACGACACTGATGAAGCGCCCCCCGTGCCCGCGGTGCGCAACCATCACCATTTCCCCAAGGGCGCCGGCCCCGGCACCTTCCTGCACGAATTACTGGAATGGTGCACGGCGCAGGGCTTCCAGCGGGTTGTGGATAACCCCGAGCTGCTGCACGAACAGCTGAGCCGCCGCTGCGGCACCCGGGGCTGGAGCGACTGGGTGGACCCCCTGCAACACTGGCTGCTGGAACTGATCCGCAAACCACTGCGACTGGATCGCAATGGCCAGGATACCGCCAGCCTGGCGCAGTTGGGCAGTCTGCGCCCGGAGCTGGAGTTCTGGTTTGAAAGCCGTAACGTCAGCATCCATACACTGGACAAACTGGTCACCCGTTACACCCTGAACGGCGCGGACCGGCCCCGGGCCGAGGCCAACCGCTTCAATGGCATGCTCAAGGGCTTTATCGACCTGGTGTTTGAACACAAGGGGCAGTATTACGTGCTGGACTACAAATCCAATACCCTGGGCGAGGACGACGACGCCTACACCGACCAGGCCATGGGCCAGGCGATTCTGGACAAACGCTACGACCTGCAATACATCCTCTACCTGCTGGCCCTGCACCGGTTGCTGAAGGCCCGTTTACCGGGATACGACTACGACCAGCACATTGGCGGCGCGGTGTACCTGTTCCTGCGAGGGGTGAACTCCGCCAGCGGCGGCGCCTTTACCGACAAGCCCCCCAGGATGCTGATCGAACAACTGGACGCCCTGTTCGATGGCGAGTCGGTGTCCGGGGAGGTGGCTGCATGAGCCGTACCCGCCATACCGAAAACCAGTTTGCCCTGGACCTGGGTGACGACACGCCAGTGAACCGGGCGGCCACAGAATCACCGGAGGCTGTGGATAACTCCCAGCTGCTGGCCCATCCTGACGACATCGAGGCGCTGTTAGGGCAATGGCAACAGGCCGGCTGGATTCGCCCGCTGGATACCGGCTTTGCCCGGCTGATCAGGGAACTCAGCGAAGAGCAGGGCGAAGGCCCGCAACCACTGGTGCTGCTGTTGGCGGCACTGACCTCGCACCAGGTGGGCCGGGGGCATGTGTGCATTGACCTGGCCACGCTACTCGACGATGCCGGCCAGACCCTGGCGCTGCCGCCGGAAGAACCGGCCAATACCGGCCTGTCTGAGAGCGAGGTGGCCAACCTGCAAGGGCGTTATCCACAGGAACTGCTGTCACGGGTACAACTAACCGATTGCCTCACAGCCCTGCAGGGTTCTCTGGCCGTGAGCGATGGCTCCGTGCCGGCACCGCTGGTACTGATCGGCACCCGACTGTACCTGCGCCGGTTCTGGCGTTACGAACAACGCATTGCCGAGGGCATACAGCAACGACTGGCCTTGCCATCGCCGCTGGCCGACCCGCAATCGGCGGCCTCGCAAACCTTATCCACAACGCTCAGCAAACTGTTCCGGTCCACAGAGTCGGTGGATTACCAGAAACTGGCCTGCGCCCTGGCCGCCCGTAACCGCTTTGCCGTGATCACCGGTGGCCCGGGTACCGGCAAGACCACCACCGTGGTGAATCTTCTGGCAGCCCTGCAGGCCGTGGCCGGGGAAAGCCCGGAACGGGCAGGGCGCAAGTACCGTATCCGCCTGGCCGCACCCACCGGCAAGGCCGCCGCCCGGCTGAACGAATCCATTGGCGGTGCGGTCAGCAAGCTGCCACTGGCCGACCTACCCGGCTCCGTGAAACTGGAGGACATTCCCACCAAGGTCACCACCCTGCACCGGCTACTCGGTAGCCGGCCAGACACCCGCCAGTTCCGACATCACCGAGACAATCCGTTGCTGGTGGATATCCTGGTCATCGATGAGGCATCCATGGTGGATGTCGACCTGATGGCCTCAGTATTCGATGCCCTGCCCGCCAGCGCTCAGCTGATCCTGCTGGGCGACAAGGACCAGCTGGCCTCAGTGGACGCCGGTGCGGTGCTGGGGGAACTTTGCCAACGGGCCCTGGACGCCCACTACACGCCGGATACTGCCCGTTGGCTGGCAGCCATCACCAGCGCGCAGGTACCGGATAGCCTTGTGGATAACTCCGGCCAGGCACTCGACCAGGCGGTGGCGATGTTGCGCAAGAGCTACCGCTTCGGACAGGACAGTGGTATCCGTCAACTAGCAGAAGCCGTAAACACCAGCGAGCTCACCAGCCAGGTACTGGGTCAGATCCGGGACGCCGGGTTTGATGATGTAATCTGGCTGAACGGCCAAACACCAAAACCCGATCCGGATCAGACATTTGAGCTGATCTGCCACCACGCCATCACCGGCTCACCGGAGGCTTTCCGCAACGCCGGCCAGGGCCGGGTGGTGAATGGCCAGGCGCTACCAACACCGGTAGGCTATCGCCATTATCTGGAAGTTATCCACAGCTGTGATTTGACCGCCGACAGTCCCCGGGAAGCCTGGGATGCCCACGCCGCTGAGGTGCTGGGAGCCTTCAACGATTTCCAGGTGCTGTGTGCGTTACGCAAAGGCCCCTGGGGCGTGGAGGGCTTGAACCAGCGTATCGCCCAGAAGCTGCTGGCTGAAAAACTGATCGACAAAACCGACGGCTGGTACGCCGGCCGGCCGGTGCTGGTCACCGGCAACGACTACAACCTCGGCCTGATGAACGGGGATATCGGCCTCACCTTCAGTGTACCCTGGGATAAGACCGAAACCGGCGAGCCAAAAGCGACCCTTCGGGTAGCCTTCCCGAGCGGTGACAGCACCGGCGGCATTCGCTGGATTTCCCCCAGCCGTTTGCAGCAGCTGGAAACGGTATACGCCATGACGGTGCATAAGTCCCAGGGTTCCGAATTCAACCACACCTGTCTGGTGCTGCCGGATCGCCTCAGCCCGGTACTGACCAAGGAACTGGTGTACACGGGCATCACCCGGGCCAGGAACTGGTTCAGCCTGATTACCGGCGATGCGCAGGTGTTCAAAGACAGCGTAAGCCAACAGGTGGTGCGGGCTTCAGGACTGGCGCTTCGGCTCGGGGAGCAATAGCCCCGGGCATTAGTTATCCTCACTCCGATGTTGCTGTTCCCAAAGACGGGCGTAATGACCATCGCGGGCCAGCAACTCGTGATGACTGCCACTTTCGACAATCCGGCCCCCGTCCATCACCAGAATGCTATTGGCATCGCGAACTGTGGATAACCTGTGGGCAATCACCAGGGTAGTACGCTGGTGGCTGACCTCTTTCAGGGCACCGAGGATGGCCTGTTCGGACAAGGAGTCCAGGGAGGAGGTTGCCTCGTCCAGAATCAGTATTGGCGGGTTCTTCAGGATAACCCGGGCAATGGCCACCCGCTGTTTTTCGCCGCCAGACAACTTAAGGCCGCGCTCGCCGACTTTCGTTTCGTAGCCTTCTGGAAGGCTGTGGATAAAATCTTCCAGGTGGGCCATGCGCGCGGCCCGGTAGACTTCTTCCTCGGTCGCTTCGGGGCGGCCATACGCCAGGTTACGGTAAAGCGTATCGTTGAACAGTACGGTGTCCTGCGGTACCACCCCGATGGCAGAACGCAGACTGTCTTGGGTGACCGATCGAATATCCTGGCCATCAATCCGGATAGCGCCGTTATCGACCTCGTAGAAGCGGAACAGCAGCCGGGCGAGGGTAGACTTGCCGGCACCGCTGGCGCCCACCACCGCCACGGTATGGCCGGCAGGGATAGTGAAGCTAACGTCTTGCAGGATCAACCGGTCCGGGCGGTAGGCAAAGTGGATATGTTCGAAGCGTACCTCTCCGTTATCCACAACCAGGGGCCTGGCATCCGACGCGTCCTGGATTGCCGGTTGGTCACCCAGCAGTTTGAACAGACGCTCCACATTCACCAGGGCCTGGCGAATTTCCCGGTAGACAAAGCCCAGGGCATTCAGAGGAATGAACAGCTGGATCAGGTAGGCGTTGATCATGGTGAAATCACCCAGAGTGATTTCGCCGCTGGCCACTTCGCGTACCGCCATGGCCATAATGACGATCAGCGCCACGCCGATGATCAATGCCTGGCCAGCGTTCAGGGTGGCCAGCGACAGACGGTTCTTCAACCGAGCCTTTTCCCACTCATCCAGGTCCTGATCGTAAAGCTCGGCTTCATAACGTTCGTTGTTGAAGTATTTGACGGTTTCGTAGTTGAGCAGGCTGTCGATGGCCCGCGAGTTGGACTGGTTGTCCCGGGCATTGGCTTCCCGCACGAACCTGGTTCGCCACTCGGTGATCCTGATAGAGAACACCACATACACAACCACCGCCACCAGAATGGCGACGACATACCCGACGTTGAACACCACCAGCAGGATGCCCGCCACCAGCAGGATTTCCAGGATGGTAGGCACGATGTTGAACAGGGTGAAGCGCAGCAGAAAGCTGATGCCGTTGGTGCCGCGTTCAATATCCCGGGCCAGGCCACCGGTTTTACGGTCCAGATGAAATCCCAGTTCCCTCTGGTGCAGGTGTTCAAACACCCGCAGAGAGACCCGCCGCATAGCCCGCTCCGCGACCCGCGCAAACACGGCATCCCGCAGTTCGCTGAACAGGGTGGCACCAAAACGCAGGCTACCGTAGGCCACCACCAGCACAACCGGAATCCACAGCAGCATGTCGGCACCTCGGTTCTGGTCCAGGTAGTCGACAATGTATTTCAGTGCCACCGGGGTGGCGACGGTGGCCAGCTTTGCCAAAACCAGCATCGCCATAGCCAACGCGACCCGCCCCCTGAATTCCAGAAGATACGGCCACAGCCCGGAAATAATCGACCAGTCGGGCTTATGATCGGCGGGGTAGTCATTGTCGGCGTAGGCTCTCAAAAAGCTATCTCCATGGTTAGGGAGCGCCTGGGTCCGGTAGGGCTTTCCGGGACCGTCAAAAGCCAGGGATGGCTTTTGTCGAGCGTACAGGGGTGAGACCAAGCGCTTATGAAGCGAAGCTTCATGCGACAGTCGAACGACAGCAACCTGCGATTGCTGGCCGGACCCCAGCGGGGTATTTACAGCGTGTCCCGGAGAGCCCTACCGGACCCAGGTGCTCAGACTCCAAAGTTAAAGGCTATGATACGTCTTCAATGGAGAACAAATCGTAAACCAAACGGCTTTGTTAAATCTTGATCGATCAGGAGAGTGACCATCAGCCCCAACCATCGTAAAGCTCTAAGACTTGTCATAGAGTTTATCAGCCCCTACCGACGAGCCGTGATCGGTGCGCTGATTGCCCTGGTTATTACCGCCAGCATCACCCTTGGTCTGGGCCAGGGCCTGCGCATTCTGGTCGATCAGGGCCTGGCCACGCAATCTCCGGAAAACCTCGCCAAAGCCATCGGCCTGTTTTTCGTGCTGGTGCTCGGCCTGGCCTTTGGTTCGTTTGCCCGATTCTACCTGGTGTCCTGGATTGGCGAACGGGTGGTGGCAGACATTCGCAAACGGGTATTCAATCACCTGATCGATCTCACGGCCAGCTTCTTTGAACAGAACCGGGCCCTGGAGATTCAGTCCCGGTTTACTGCTGACACCACCGTACTGCAATCGGTGATTGGCTCCACCGTCTCCATCGCCCTGCGCAACACGCTGATGCTTATCGGCGGGTTGATTCTTCTGTTTGTCACCAACGCCAAGCTGGCCAGCATCATCCTGCTGGGGTTTCCGCTGGTGATTGCGCCGATCCTGTTTTACGGCCGCCGGGTGCGGGCGCTGTCCCGACTGAGTCAGGACCGGGTGGCGGATGTTGGCAGTTATGTCGGGGAGAATCTCAGTCAGATTAAAACCGTACAGGCCTTCAATCATCAGCCTCACGACCGCCGCTACTTCGCCGTGGTTTCTGAAAAAGCCTTCGATATTGCCCGGCAACGGATTCGGCAGCGCGCCTGGCTGACCACATTGGCGATTTCCCTGGTGATGGGCGCCGTCGGTATTGTCATCTGGATTGGCGGGCTGGATGTGATTCATGGCCGAATCTCACCGGGTGAGCTGGCAGCCTTTGTGTTCTACAGCCTGCTGGTGGGGGTCGCGGCTGGAGCCATCAGTGAGGTGATTGGCGAATTACAGCGCGCCGCCGGTTCCGCAGCTCGCCTGTTTGAGCTGCTGCAGACCGAGCCGGAGCGGCGTCCCGAGACGGGAACGGACAGGCTCCCGGGCACAGTGACCGGCGCAATTACTCTGGATAACCTGAGCTTCGGCTATAACGGGCGCACGGAACGGCCAGCGCTTGCCAGGGTCTCTCTGGAGATCCAGCCGGGTGAAACCCTTGCCCTGGTCGGTCCGTCCGGTGCCGGTAAATCCACGTTGTTTGATCTGCTACTGGGTTTCTATCCGCTACAGGACGGTTCTATCCGGTTGGAGGGCATAGACACCGCCAAGGTTCCACTGGCTGACCTGCGACGGTGTTTCGCTCTGGTGCCGCAGAATCCCGCCCTGTTTCATGGCACTGTCGCCGATAATCTGCGCTACGCCCGGCCCGAGGCCAATCAGGCTGAGATCGAGCAGGCCGCCCGTATTGCCCACGCCCACGAATTTATTCAGGCCCTGCCACAGGGTTACGACACGCCCCTGGGTGATGCCGGCCAGGGCCTTTCCGGTGGCCAGAAACAACGACTGGCGATTGCCCGTGCGCTGTTGGCCGACGCTCCGATTCTGCTGCTTGATGAAGCCACCAGCGCCCTGGATGCGGAAAGCGAGCACCTGATTCAGCGGGCCATGCCGGCGCTCACGGAGGGCCGGACTACCCTGGTGATTGCTCACCGGCTGGCAACGGTGCGGGATGCCGACAGGATCGCGGTATTTGACGAAGGCCGACTGCTGGCAGTGGGCAGTCACGACCAGTTGATCCGCGATAACCCGCTGTACCGGCGCCTGGCCAGCCTGCAATTCCGGGACACGGGGAGCCAGACAGAACACTGAGTGCCCCGTTGGTCGGTTTGTGTGTTGGGTGCGTACTCCCTACACTGGTACTAGAAATTCCTAATCCTGACACAGGGAGACACGCAAAGTGAGCAACAAAGAATTGCAGGCACTCAAAGAGCGATACGTCGCCGCGGGCGCAGCAAGCCCCAATGATCAATTTGCAGATCACGCCCTGAACGCAGAGGTCTGGGACGCAGATGGCAAACGCATGATCGATTTCGCCGGCGGTATCGGCGTATTGAACATCGGCCATCGACATCCCAAGGTGGTTGAGGCCGTCAAGGCGCAGCTCGACAAACTGATGCACACCTGCCAGACGGTGATGCCCTACGAGGGCTACGTGAAGCTGGCCCAGAAACTGAGCGAAGTGGTGCCGGTAAAAGGCCACGGCAAGGTCATGCTGGCCAACTCCGGCGCCGAGGCATTGGAAAACGCGGTCAAGATTGCCCGCGCAGCCACCGGCAAAAACAACGTTATCTGTTTTGACGGCGGTTACCACGGCCGCACCTTCTTCACCATGGCCATGAACGGCAAGGCCGCCCCTTACCAGACCTCCTTCGGGCCCATGCCCGGCCTGGTCTACCGCGCGCCTTATCCGGTGCCTTACCATGGCATTTCCGAAGAAGAGTCCCTGCGTGGCCTGGCGATGGCCATGAAGGCCGACTCCCCGGCCCATGAGACCGCCGCCATCGTATTGGAACCGGTTCTGGGTGAGGGTGGTTTCTACCCGGCACCGCCAAGTTTCCTGAAAGCCATCCGCAAGATCTGCGATGAAAACGACATCATGATGATCGTGGATGAAGTGCAAAGTGGCTTTGGCCGCACCGGCAAGCTGTTCGCCATCGAACACAGTGGTATTGAGCCGGACATTATGACCATGGCCAAATCCATGGCCGATGGCATGCCCATCTCGGCCATCGTCGGCACGGACAAGGTGATGGACTCCTCCGGCCCGAACTCCCTGGGCGGTACCTACACCGGCAGCCCCACCGCGTGCGCCGCCGCCCTGGCGGTGTTCGATGTCATCAAGGAAGAAGATATCCTTGGCAGGAGCCAGCGCCTGGGCGAGAAACTCAGAACCCGGTTCGACCAATGGCAGGAGCAGTTCACCCATGTGGACAACGCTCGCAATCTGGGCCCCATGGCGGCCTTTGAGCTGGTGGAAAGCAAGGATAATCACAAGCCCATGCCAGAACTGGCCGGGGCCATTACCAAGAAGGCAAAGGAGAAAGGACTGATCCTGCTGAGTTGCGGTATGCACGGCAACACACTGCGGTTCCTGATGCCGGTGACCATCGAAGACGAAGTGCTGGAAGAAGGGCTGAATATTGTTGAGGAATGCCTGAAGGAAGTGGGCGCCTGAACCAGGCGGTTACGTCTGACTTCCTATTCGTCGTATACTGCCGGAAGCTCTTTCCGGCAGTGCCCTCCTCGGGTTCTGCCGTTGATTCACCGATCAGGCGGTAACCATGACGTCCCAGAGTAATTCTCCCACTCCCGACCACCAACCCAGACCCTGGATCGACCTGCTGGTCAGTATCATCATTCCCTCGGTGATTCTGATGAAGTTCAGTGGTGACGAACACCTCGGCAGCGTCAATGCGCTGATCATCGGCCTGGCGTTTCCCCTGGGCTGGGGCCTGTTCGAGCTGGTCCGCTACCACAAGAAAAACTTCATCGCCTTGCTGGGCCTGATCAGTGTCGGCCTCACCGGCGGCATTGGTTTACTGGAACTGGATGCCGGCTGGCTCGCCATCAAGGAAGCGGCCGTGCCCGCCGTCATTGGTCTGGCGGTACTGGTGTCTACGCGCACCAGGTACCCCCTGGTTCGTACTCTGCTTTATAACCCGAATGTGCTGGACGTAGACAAGATTCAGGCCTCACTGGAAGAAAAGAACTGCGTGGAGGAGTTTGAAGGGCGCCTACTTAAGGCCAGCTATTTCTTTGCCGGCACCTTCCTGTTCTCGTCCATCATGAATTATGTGCTGGCGAAATGGATTGTGGTGAGCCCTTCGGGCACCCAGGCCTTCAATGAGGAACTGGGCCGCATGACCCTGGTGAGCTATCCGATGATTGCCATCCCCTCCATGGTGATGATGATGCTGATCTTCTATTACCTCTGGCGCACCATCCGGCGCCTGACGGGGTATACCCTGGAAGAGGTGATGGCGCCACATCTGATTGAAAAGGAAAAAGAAAAGGAACGGAAGAGGGCAGAGTCAGGGTCCTCGAAATAGGTTATTACAACACCGGTTTCCGGGTTCCCCGGACACCCATAAAAAACGGTGGCATCCACAAGGAGCCACCGTTTTTTATTGCCAACAAGGTTTGTCTGATCAGATATCCAGGTTGGTCACTTCCAGCGCGTTGCTCTGGATGAAGTCCCGCCGTGGCTCCACGTCATCCCCCATCAGTGTGGTGAAGATTTGGTCCGCGGCAATCGCATCCTCAATGGTGACCTTCATCATCCGGCGGGTTTCCGGATCCATGGTGGTTTCCCACAACTGATCCGGGTTCATTTCACCCAGCCCCTTGTATCGCTGGATGTTCAGGCCACGCTGGGCTTCCTTCATCAGCCACTCCAAGGCGCCCTCGAAGGACAGCACAGACTGCTTGCGCTCGCCACGCTGGATGTAGGCGCCATCCTCAATCAGCCCCTCCAGGGTCTCGCCCAGACGGGCAATGGCCCCGTAGGACGAAGACTCGAAGAAGTCATGACTGAACACATGCTCATGGGGAATGCCATGCACAAAGATGGTGACTTTGGGCAGGTACAGGCCCCGTTCCTCATCGCGGGTAACGGAGAAGGTGTACTTGGTGCCCGTGCGGGTATCCAGATCCAGACCTTCACCCAGGCGCGCCACCCAACGGGCCACTTCAGCCTCTTCCTTCAGGTGTTCCGGCTTGAGCGTACTGTTGTAGACCATCTGCTGCAGTACCTTGGCGGGATAGGCCCGGGACAGGCGATCGATCATCGCCATCACTGCCTGATAATCCTTCACCATGGTTTCCAGGGCGGAATCCTTGATGGCCGGTGCTTCCGGGTTCACATAGAGCTGGGCGCCTTCCAGGGCCGTCTGGGTCAGATAGGCTTCCTTCGCCTTCTCGTCCTTCAGGTATTGCTCCTGTTTGCCACGCTTGACCTTGTACAGTGGCGGCATGGCAATGAACACATGGCCGCGCTCGATGATTTCCCGCATCTGGCGGAACAGGAAGGTCAGCAGCAGGGTACGGATGTGTGAACCGTCCACATCGGCATCGGTCATGATGATGATGGAGTGATAGCGGAGTTTGTCCGGATTGAATTCTTCCCGGCCGATGCCACAACCCAGCGCAGTGATCAGGGTACCGACCTCGGCAGAGGACAGCATCTTGTCAAAGCGGGCTTTCTCGACGTTCAGGATCTTACCTTTCAGGGGCAGGATGGCCTGGGTCTTACGATCACGGCCCTGCTTGGCACTACCACCCGCAGAATCACCCTCCACAATGAACAGTTCGGAGAGGGCAGGGTCTTTTTCCTGGCAGTCCGCCAGCTTGCCGGGCAGGCCGGCGATGTCCAGGGCACCCTTGCGGCGGGTCATATCCCGAGCTTTGCGGGCTGCTTCCCGGGCACGGGCCGCTTCGATCATCTTGTTGACGATCTGCTTGGCTTCGTTGGGTTGCTCCTGCAGGTACTCCGCAAAGCTCTGATACAGTTCCTGCTCCACCGCCGTCTTCACTTCCGAGGACACCAGCTTGTCCTTGGTCTGGGAGGAGAACTTGGGATCGGGCACTTTCACACTGATGATAGCGGTCAGGCCTTCCCGGGCATCATCACCGGAGGTCGCTACCTTGGCTTTCTTGCCCAGGCCTTCATGATCAATGTAGTTGTTCAGAGAGCGGGTCAGTGCTGCCCGGAAACCGGCCAGGTGAGTACCACCATCCCGCTGGGGAATATTGTTGGTGAAGCAGTAGATGTTTTCCTGGAAGGCATCGTTCCACTGCATGGCCACTTCTACCGCAATGCCATCTTCCCGCTCACGGTTGAAATGGAAGACACGGTTGATGGCCGTCTTGTTGGTATTCAGGTGCTCAACAAAGGCCCGCAGACCACCTTCATATTCAAAAATCTCCTCCTTGCCTGAACGCTCATCCGTCAGGCGGATACGCACACCACTGTTCAGGAAAGCGAGTTCCCGCAGGCGCTTGGCCAGGATGTCGTAATGGAACTGGATATGAGTGAAGGTTTCCGGCGAGGGAATAAAGTGAACCTTGGTACCGGAGGCATCGGTTTCACCGACTTCGCCCAGGGGCGCATTGGGCACGCCGTGGGTGTAGCTCTGCTCGTAGACCTTGCCATCCCGGCGGATGGTGAGGGTCAGCGAGGAAGACAGGGCGTTGACCACAGACACACCCACGCCGTGCAGACCGCCGGAGACCTTGTAGGAGTTGTCATCGAACTTACCACCGGCGTGCAACACGGTCATGATGACCTCGGCGGCCGAAACACCTTCCTCTTCATGAAGATCGACCGGGATACCGCGACCGTTGTCTTTTACGGTAATGGATTCGTCCGGGTGGATGATGATGCCGATTTCAGAACAGTAACCAGCCAGAGCCTCATCGATGGAGTTATCCACCAACTCAAAGACCATGTGATGCAGGCCGGTGCCATCGTCGGTATCACCGATGTACATACCGGGCCGTTTACGCACCGCGTCGAGTCCTTTGAGGACTTTGATACTGGAGGAATTGTAGTTCGATTCACTCATTAAAAGAGACTCCTGGAGGTGAGCCCAGCCCTGGCGACACGATCATTCGCGAACCCGCCCGGCTCAGCTATTCTTCCGTCAATTGTCCATGTTCCACGTGGAACATTCTGTATTCAGGTGTATCCCCATCGTGCCACAACGTGTCCGGTTCCGGATGCTCAATGGAGGTGATAAACACCTGACAACGCAGTTCCTGTAAGTTGCGAGCCAGCATAACGCGATGACGAACATCCAACTCGGCGTTGATATCGTCCAACAGAAACGTCACCTGTTTGCCAAGATCACTCAACACCTTGCCCTGAGCAATCTTCATCAGGATCACCAGTGTCTTTTGCTGCCCCCGCGAGAAGGTTTCCGCCACCGGACGACCACCAAACTTCAGACGGATATCCGCCCGGTTCGGGCCGTACAAGGTGTGGCCCATCCGACGTTCCTGTTCGCGATGGTTGACCAATACTTCGGTCAACGCTGTGCTTCGATCCCAGCCCGGATAAAAGTCCATTTTCAGACCTTCCACCCAAGGCGCATCCAGCTCCGCCAACACCGATTCAAAAGCGATCTTGAAGCGATGGAAGACAGTTTCGCGGATGTCACTCAACGACTCCGCCAAGGCGCCGTACTGGGAATCCCAGACCCGCATCAACGATTCGTCCAGTCTACCATTTCTCAGCATTTGATTCCGCTGTGACGTGACCCTCTGAACCTGTTGCCACAGGGCAGAAAAGGAAGGTTCCACGTGGAACACTAACCAATCCAGAAACTGTCGGCGTTTGCCCGGACCACCGGCAACAATGTCGAACACACCGGGATCAATCACCGAGACCGGAAGATGCATCGCCAGAAACGAAAGACTGCGAACCGCCTCACCATCTACCCGCAACTGGGTTTCCTTGAGGCTGACATCCCGGGAAATACCAATCCTGTGCTCAACCTTTTCTGAAGACGCTTGCGCCAACAGACCTGAATCCAGTGCCCCGAAGACAGTCAGCTTCGACTGCCCGTGGGCCACCACTGCCTGATGCCGGCTGACCCGAAACGACCGGCCAAGGCCAAGATAACCAATTGCCTCCAGCACACTGGTTTTACCACTGCCATTGGCGCCATAAAGAAGATTGAAGGACGGTGAAAATTCTACAGGCGCAGATAACAGGTTTCGGAAATGCTGTGTCTGGAGTTTGACTAACGCCATGGGTAACGGAGTGCTCAGGCTGAGAATTCGGACGACCAAAACGAGAAAGGGCGATACCGTTTCCGATATCGCCCTAGTGTACTAGAAACCCCGGTAGACCGGTTAATGAAGCATGGTTAGCCGTTCGTCCATGAACACATCCATTTCTGGCGCCAGGATGTGAACATAGCGGTCGAAATACAAGAACTGCTTGAGCAGCAAGGCGAATTCACGGGGGAAATGCAAACCGTGACTTTCGCCAACCTTTACCATGTCCATCAGGATATTATTCACGTCGTCCTCGGCCCGTTCCACTTCATAGGGCACATCATCCGGCACCATGCGATCCATCTGACGATACAGACGCTGAAGATCAGCAGACAGATCGTCCACCCGCACGGTATGCCGGGTAACGCCAATCCGGATCATGGCGTCAGCCATACCGTCAAAATTGCCCACCATAATCGCCGAAATGAAATCGCTCACGGCCTGCCAGGTATCCGGCCTGATCCGACCGACAATGCCGAAATCGATAAAACCAACGCGACCGTCCTCAAGCACCATCAGGTTACCGGCATGAACGTCTGCGTGAAAAAACTCGCACTGGGTCAGGCTGGCGAACCAGGTATTCATGGCGGTAATCAATGTCCGCTCCGGATCCCGGGAAAAGCCTCGAATACTTTCCAGATCCGTCAATGGAACCCCATGGAACCGCTCCATGGTCAGAATCCGGCGAGTACTGCAATGCTCGTACACCCGCGGCACCGTCGCGTCTTCATTGTGGGTGTTCTGCAGAAATTCCCGGAACACTTTCAGGTTGTTGGCCTCTTTGATGAAATCGCACTCTTCCATCATGGTTTTCTGAATTTCATCCACAATGCCGGACATGGAGGTCCAGGAAAGTTTCGGGGCCAGCGTCTCGAGCATTCGGGCAGACAGGTAAAGAAAGTTGAGGTCCGTCAGCAGAATGTTTTCCACACCCGGCTTCTGAACCTTGATCACCACTTCTTCACCCGTTACCAGGCGAGCAGCATGAACCTGGGCAATGGATGCCGAAGCCAGTGCAACCGGATCAATTTCCGAATACACCTGATCAATAGGGCGACCAAGCTCGTCCCGGATGATCTTCTTGATTACGCTGAAGGGAAGGCTCGGGGTTTTGTCGAGGCAGAACTGGAACTCCTCCACATATTCCTTGGGGAAAAAGGTCGGTGAGCTGGCAATAAACTGTCCCAGCTTGATGTAGGTTGCGCCCAGACTTTCGAAGGTCTGCCTTAACAGTTTCGGGGCAGGGGGCCGATCGCCCCGAACCCAGTTTACCCCGGTGCGGCCAAGCACAGACAGGGTCTGACCGATCCTGAACGCGCCTTTGATTCCATTCGTTACAGCACCCATAGAGCCCTCCAAACCTGATTACAGTCGCATCGGCATGACAACATACAGGCAGCGGTTGTCGTTCTGAGCCTCAATCAGCGCACTGCTGTTGGGATTCGACAACGTAATCTTCACCTGGTCATCATCCAGTGCATTCATGACATCCACCAGATAGCCTACATTAAACCCGATCTGCAGTGATTCGCCCTGATACTCCACCGGCAACGCATCTTCGGCCTGTTCCTGATCAGGGTTATTGGCGAACACCTGCAACTGGTTGGGAGAAAGGTTCAGGCGCACACCACGGATGTTCTCGTGGGACAGAATGCCCGCCCGCTGCAGGGTACTTTTCAGCGTTGAACGATCAGCCAGTACGGTCTTGTCACCGCCCCGCGGGATCACCCGGTTGTAATCCGGGAACTTGCCTTCAATCAACTTGGAGGTAAAGGTATAGCTGCCCACCGTCGCCCGCAGATGATTGTCACCGATGACCAGCGTAACCGGCGATTCTTCATCATCCAGAAGCCGGGCCAGCTCCAGTACACCTTTACGAGGCACAATAACCTGCCGCAACTCCGGACACCCGGTATCCAGATCGAACTGGGCCATGGCCAGACGATGACCATCGGTAGCCACAACCCGGGCATGGTTAACATCCACTTCCAGCAGCAGTCCGTTCAGGTAATAACGCACATCCTGCTGGGCCATGGCGAACGCGGTGGCATCCAGCATGCGGCCAAGCTCTTTCTGTGGCAATGCCAGGCGGAAACTTTCCGGCTCATCTTCGACATTGGGAAAGTGCTCCGCCGGCAGCGTCGACAGGGTAAAGTGGGAATTTCCGGCGCGCAGATGCAGACGATCGCCTTCCAGTGCCAGATCGATAGGCGCCTCATCCCCCAGGGCCCGGCAGATATCCGCCAACTTCCGCGCCGGAACCGTGATACGACCAGGCTGATCCACATGGACTGGTGCTACCCGAGCCACCAGCTCCACTTCCATATTGGTACCGGTCAGTGTCAGCGTATTGTCTTCCGCTTCCAGCAGGACGTTGGACAACACCGGCATGGTCTGTTTCTTTTCCACAACGCCCGCGATGCTTTGCAGCGGGGTGATCAGTGATTCACGGCTGATGGTCAGTTTCATGGCACTCGGCTTCAGTTATCGGAAGTGAATGTATGTGTTGTTCGTACAGGCCACCTTCAATCAGGTGGTCAGCAATCTCATAAAATTCTGATAATCCTCACGGATACCGGGATCGGTTTCCTGCAATTCAACAATCTTTTTACAGGCATGCAGAACGGTGGTGTGGTCACGCCCACCGAACGCGTCGCCAATCTCCGGCAGGCTATGATTGGTCAGTTCCTTGGCCAGGGACATAGCCACCTGGCGCGGCCGGGTGACTGTGCGAGTGCGGCGTTTGGACAGCAGATCCGCCACCTTGATCTTGTAGTACTCAGCCACCGTTCGCTGGATATTATCGATGCTCACCTGCTTTTCATGCAGGGCCAGGAGATCCTTGAGGCTCTCACGGATAAACGGCGGGGTAATCTCCGAGCCAGTGAAGTGAGCATTCGCTATCACCAGACGCAGCGCGCCTTCAAGCTCACGAACGTTCGACCGGATTTTCTGTGCAATAAAGAACGCGGCCTCACTGCTGAGTTTCACATTGGCCTGTTCCGCCTTCTTCATCAGGATCGCCACCCGTGTTTCCAGTTCCGGAGGCTCGACCATCACCGTCAGGCCCCAGCCAAAGCGGGATTTCAGCCGCTCCTCCATATCAGAGATTTCTTTCGGGAAACGGTCACAGGTCACAATCACCTGCTGACCACCTTCAAGCAGCGCGTTAAAGGTGTGGAAAAACTCCTCCTGAGAGCGTTCCTTGCGGGCGAAAAACTGGATATCGTCAATCAGCAGGGCGTCCACCGACCGGTAATAGCGTTTGAACTCATTGATGGCGTTCAGCTGCAGTGCCTTGACCATGTCGGCCACAAACCGTTCCGAACGCAGATAGGCTACCTTCGCGCGCGGGTTGCGACGCACAATCTCATTGCCAATGGCATGCATCAGGTGGGTTTTACCCAGGCCCACACCGCCATAGAGAAACAGCGGGTTGTAGGCACCACCGGGGTTTTCTGCCACCTGCATGGAGGCAGCCCGGGCCAGCTGGTTCGATTTACCCTCGACAAAGGTATCGAAGGTAAAGGTTTCGTTAAGAAAACTCTGGTGTTTGATATCACCTTCTACCTGCACCGGACGGCGCTCGGCCTGGGCCTTGGGTGCCGGCGCAGACATCGCTCTTGGTGCTGAGTCCGCAACAGTAGCCGCAACACTTCTTTCTTCTTCCGTAACGGTCTGCTCGGTTTCTTCCGAGACCCGGACCGGCGGCGCCACTTCGGAGCGAACCACCGGATCTGTGGGCTTGGGCGCAGAGCCCACTTTCATCATGACTCGTGGCGCCTGACCACCATTCAGATCCTTCAATACTTCTTCTATACGGCGGAGGTATTTTTCGTTGACCCAGTCCATCACAAACCGGTTCGGGGCAAACAGCATGAGCTGCCCTTCCCGGTGATCAGACTGAAGGGGCCTCAACCAGGTATTGAACTGCTGTGCGGGAAACTCATCCCGGAGTACTTCAAGACATTGATGCCACATACTGTTCGGCACGACCGCCTGCTCCCGAAAACCTGACTGATAAGGCACCGTTAAACCAACGCCAACCGGTGCCTGAAGTGACCGGAGATTCTAACCTGCACGAGCCTTCAGTAAAAGGCCGGAAACCTTTGTCATAAACACCCTGTGGAAACTTTTCTTCATATTTTTCAGATTGTTTCAGACATATCTACAGCCTTGTGTACAGAAAATGCCTGAAAAAAAGTTATTCACAGGAGCTTGTGCAAAGCCCGGGTTCAGTCCTGTGGGAAAGATCTTGACGGATACTTGCATAACTCGGTTCACCATCACCTATCCCACTTGTGCACAATCCGTGATGACGAAATCCACAGGGCTCACGGGTATCTGTCACAAGCTTTGTCATGGCGTTAATCTCATGATTATTCAGATTAAATTTCTCTTATCCACAGAAATCAAGGTGCCTAATAACAGTAATAAATATCTTTGAAAGAATTTTTAAAAGACCTTACAGATTCTATTACTCGCCATGTCGGTTAGTACCCATGCCAGAATCTTGCCTGACCAAACTATAACCATTGAACTTGCACCGGTATTTGACTAGAATGCCGCTCCTGTTTTGGCTGTCTATTTTCCAGCCACTGATCAATGTCCATCGACGATTTGTGAGAACATCACCATGAAAAGAACATTCCAACCGAGCGTCCTGAAGCGCAAGCGCGTTCACGGTTTCCGTGCCCGTATGGCGACAGCCAATGGTCGCAAGGTACTGTCTCGTCGCCGTGCCAAGGGCCGTGCACGCCTGTCTGCGTAATCTGAAGCCTGCTTCATGAAGGCCTTGACGTTTCCGAAGTCTCACAGACTGTTGAAACCTTCGGATTACAGCAGGGTCTTCAATGACGTAACGCTGAAAGTTCCGCACAGGAATTTTCTGATCCTGGCCTCTGCCAACTCATTGGGACACGCCAGGGTCGGATTGATCTTCTCCAAGAAGAATCTTCGGCTCGCCGTTCAGAGAAACCGGATCAAGCGTCAGGTAAGGGAAACCTTCCGGCTCCAACCAGATCTGCCAGGCCTGGATATCATTGTGCTCGGCCGCCAGGGGCTGGATCGGCTGGATAACGATACGGTCCGTTCCTCACTGAATGATCTTTGGCATCGGGTAAAGAAAAAATACCGGCAGTCCACGCCTGATCAATCCGTCGGCAATCCCAGAGGTACGGAGTAATGCGTCAACTCCTGCTCTTGCCCATCCGGTTCTACCAGTATGCCATCAGTCCGATGATGGCCAGCCATTGCCGTCATTACCCTACCTGTTCACAATACGCCGTCGAGGCCATCCAACATCACGGACCTCTTAAAGGCGGTTACCTGGCAACAGCCCGGCTACTCAGGTGTCATCCCTGGGCAGAAGGCGGTTATGATCCGGTACCGGGAACGGAACTGAATACGGCGCCTCGCTCCGGCCAGGCCTGCAATCCGACAGAAAGCACTCATTCCACTACTCAGACCAGACACTAAGTTTATGGATATTCAACGCATCGTTTTGTTTGCCGGCCTCGCCATTGTCAGTTACCTGATGGTACTTGCCTGGAACGAGGATTATCACCAGCCTCAAACAGAACAGGTTGCCGAGGCGCAATCTCCCTCAGACAGCAGTGCTACCAACAGCACCGATGACATGATCCTGCCTGAGGATAACAACGCAGGCGGTGAAGAGTTTGCAACGCCAGAGACCGGCTCACTCGCGTCAACCTCCGCCAGCAGCGATCAGGATCTGGCAGATCGTTTTATTACCGTGACCACGGATGTTTACGAGCTGAAGATCGACCGCGTAGGCGGTAATGTGGTTGACAGTTCCCTGTTGCAATACGACGAGTCTCTGGACAGCGAACAGCCACTGAAACTGCTGACCAATACCAGTACCCGCACCTATCTCCTGGAAAGCGGCCTGATCGGTCGCGATGGCCCGGATGGCAGCCAGGCCGGTGAAGCTCCGGTATTTCAGGCAGAAACCGGCAGTTACCAGCTGGCGGAAGGGGAAGATGAACTTACCATCAACCTGGTGTACACCACTGACAGCGGTGTAGCCATCACCAAACGCTATCATCTGGCCCGCAACAGCTATCAGATTGATGTCAGCTACCTGATCGACAACCGTTCAGAAAGCCCATGGCAAGGTAACTTCACCGGCAAGATCGTGCGTGATCAGGCGCCGGATCCGACCTCCCAGGCCAGCATGGGAATCCGGGCTTATCTGGGGATGGTGATCAGTACCCCGGAAGATCCGTATGAGAAGTACGATTTCGAGGATCTGTCAGAGAAGCGCGTCAATCAGTCCGTCACCAATGGCTGGCTGGCCTTCCTGCAGCATTACTACCTGACCGCATGGGTCCCCGAGCGGGATCAGAAAGCCCAGTTCCAGACCACCCGACGGGGCGATCTCCATGTCATGGGCTTTGTTTATCCTGCGACGACGGTAGCACCGGGTGAGACCGCAGAAGTGGGCGCCACTGCTTATGTCGGTCCCAAGATCATTGATCGGCTGGAAGCTCTGGCTCCGAACCTGGATCGCACCGTTGATTTCGGCTGGCTGTTCTTCATTTCCCTGCCGCTGTTCTACATTCTTGAATGGTTCTATGGCCTCGTCGGTAACTGGGGTGTCGCTATCATCCTGCTGACGGTGTTGGTAAAAGCGGTGTTCTTCCACCTCTCCGCCACCAGCTATCGCTCTATGGCGAAAATGCGCGCGGTTGCTCCGCAACTGACCCGGCTGAAAGAGCTCTATGGCGACGATCGCCAGCGCATGTCCCAGGAAATGATGGCGCTGTACAAGCGCGAGAAAATCAATCCGCTCGGGGGCTGTCTGCCAATACTGGTGCAGATGCCGGTGTTCATCTCACTTTACTGGGTACTGTTTGAAAGTGTCCAGTTGCGTCATGCGCCGTTCATGCTGTGGATTCAGGATCTGTCCCAGATGGATCCGTACTTCATCCTGCCGATCCTGATGGGCGCCAGCATGTTCATCCAGATGAGCCTGAACCCGACGCCCCCGGACCCCATGCAGGCCAAGATCATGAAGCTGATGCCGCTGATCTTCACCGTGTTCTTCCTGTGGTTCCCGGCTGGTCTGGTTCTGTACTGGCTGGTGAACAACATTCTTTCGATCTCCCAGCAGTGGTACATTACCCGCAAGATCGAAGCGGAAACGGCAGGCAAGAAGTACTGATTCAACAGTGCTTCTGACCTGACAAAGGCTCCCTTGTGGAGCCTTTGTCATTTCTATTTCAGGAAAACCAAGATGCAGCCAGCGACTGACACCATTGCCGCCATCGCCACTGCCCCGGGCCAGGCCGGGGTGGGGATTGTCCGGGTGTCCGGACCCAAAGCCATGGCCATTGCCCGCACCATGCTGGGCTTTGAGCCAAAACCCCGGTACGCCCATTACGGCCCGTTCCGGGATCGGCAGGGAGAGCTCATTGATGAGGGCATCGGTCTGTACTTTCCCAACCCGCATTCCTTTACCGGCGAAGATGTGTTCGAGCTTCAGGGCCATGGGGGTACGGTGATCCTGGATATCCTGTTGCGGGAAGTCTGCAGCCTGGGCGCCCGGCTGGCCCGGCCCGGTGAATTTTCCGAAAGAGCGTTTCTCAATGACAAGCTGGACCTGGCTCAGGCTGAGGCCATTGCAGATCTGATTGAAAGCAGCTCGGAACAGGCGGCCCGCTGCGCCGTGCGTTCCATGCAGGGGGTGTTCTCCAAACGTGTGGATAACCTGGTGGAGGCCATCACCCATCTGCGCATCTACGTGGAAGCGGCCATCGATTTTCCGGAGGAAGAGATCGATTTCCTGGCCGATGGCAAGGTTGCTTCTGACTTGCAGGGTCTGCTGGAGCAGGTGCAGAAGATTCTCGGTGAAGCCCAGCAAGGCACCATTCTGCGGGACGGCATGAAGGTGGTTATTGCTGGCCGGCCCAATGCCGGAAAATCCAGCCTGCTGAACGCCCTCGCGGGTCGGGAGGCTGCGATTGTCACCGCCATCGAGGGCACGACCCGGGATGTGTTGCGGGAACATATCCACATTGATGGTATGCCGCTGCACATTATTGATACCGCCGGCCTGCGGGACAGCCCGGACGAAGTGGAACAGATTGGTATTGCCCGGGCCTGGGAAGAAATCCGACAGGCCGATCGTATTTTGCTGATGGTGGATGCCACCACCACCGACAAAACCGAGCCCCATGAAATCTGGCCGGATTTTATTGATCAACTGCCCAGAAGCGCGCCGGTGACGGTGATTCGTAACAAGGTGGATCTGTCTGGTGAACCGGTCGGCATCAGCACAGAGCCGCATCAGACCGCTCCGGTGATTCGTCTGGCAGCAAAAGCCGCGGAGGGCCTGGAGGTCCTGCGGGAGCACCTGAAAGAATGCATCGGCTTTGCCAGCACTACCGAAGGTGGCTTCCTGGCCCGGCGCCGGCACCTGGATGCCCTGGAACGTGCCCGGGATTCCCTGTTGCAAGGCCAGACCCAGCTGGAAGGTTACGGCGCCGGTGAATTGCTGGCCGAAGATCTGAGGGCCGCTCAGGACGCCCTGGGGGAAATCACCGGGCATCTGACCCCGGATGAGCTTCTGGGTAAGATATTCAGCAGCTTCTGCATCGGAAAATAATTCAGGACGGAGCCCTCAGCCCGCTCTGGCTCTCGGGTGTTCCCTTACGAAAACAAACAGTTTATCTGTAAAACAACGTTAAAAGCTCGGGTAAACTCCACTACTGTCTCATCGTGCCGCTGCCTGTGCAGCGGACCAAGTCATTCGTGGTAAAGGAGATAACCCGTGCGCAAGTTGGCCTCTCTGTTAGCTGCCACGCTGGTGTTTGCCGGCGTTTCTGTGCCCGCCCTGGGCTCAGACAAACTCTACATCTACACCGAGAATTTTCCTCCGTACAACATGAGTTCCACCGGCCGTGCCTTCGAGCATAACGGCGATGGCATTGATGGACTGTGCACCGAGATGGTGAAAGCGGTGCTGCAGGCGTCCGGGCTGGACTATGTCATCAAGCTCCGGAACTGGGATTACGGCTACAACCGGGCCCTGAACAAAAAGAACCACGGGATCTTCTGCACCACCTATACCGAAAGCCGGGCACCGCAGTTCAAGTGGGTAGGGCCATTGGCGAACAACCTGTGGACCATCTTTGCCCCGGCCGGCACCAACCTGCAGATCGACGATCTGGAAGATACCCGGGGTTTGCTGTATGCCGGCTATCGCGGTGACGTCATGACCGAATACCTGCTGGAGCGCGGCTATAAGGTCTCGGAGATGGAAAGCGACGATCTGAACCCGAAGCGCCTGGAACTGGGACAGGTTGACCTCTGGATTGCGGACCAGCTGGCCGGGCCCTATTTTGCCTCCCAGCAGGATGTGGAAGGGCTGGTTCCGGTGTATTCGTTCAACAAGACCGCACTGTACCTGGCCATGAACATGGAAACGCCGGACGAGGTGATCCAGAAACTGAATCAGGGCCTGGAAACCATCAAGAACAACGGAATCTACGAGGCTATTGAGACCAAGTACGGCCTCTGATCAGAGCTTTGTTCCATTGCAAAAGGGGAAGCCACTGGCTTCCCCTTTTTCGTTATTGGGCCATCGCTTAACCGGTCCGGCGCAGATCCGGTGAACGAACCGGGCGCAGGGCCTCGGTATGGCTGCGATTGCCCAGAAAGTCGGGCCGCGGTTTGTTGCCGCAGAATGGCTGTTCCAGACGGTTTTCCACACTGTTGTAGACGAAGAACAGATTGCTGCGGGGCCAGGGTGACATATTGGCATTGGAGGCATGCAACGTGTTGCACTCGAATATGATCAGAGAGCCCGCTGGCCCGGTAGGCGCCTGGATGCCGTACTGATCGGCCATCTTCTGCAGGTCCTGCTCGTTGGGGACCCCCAGCTCCTGCTTTTTCAGTGAGGACTGGTAGTTGTCCTCGGGCGTGCGGCCGACACAGGGCACAAACGTTTTGTGGGAGCCGGGAATCAGCATCAATGGGCCGTTGAATGGTGTGTTGTCGGTGAGGGCGATGGAAAAGCTGACGGCCCGCATGCGCGGCATACCGTCCTCGGCGTGCCAGGTCTCGAAATCCGAATGCCAGTCAAAGCCCTTGCCGTGGAAACCGGGTTTGAAATTGATGCGTGACTGGTGGATGTAGGCATCACTGCCCAGTAGCTGGTGCACCATATCCAGCAGGCGGGACTCCCGGGTCAGTCGGTCGAAGCGATCAGACAGTTCGTGGATCCCGAAAATAGAGCGGATTTCCTGCTTGCCCGGCTCAGTAATAGTGCCTTCGGAACGCAGGATGCTGTCGTCATTCTCATAGGCTCGCAGGTCGTCCCGGAAACGTTTGACCGTTTCCTGATCCAGAAAGTTGTTAAATACCAGAAAGCCGTCCCGTTCATACCGGGCCAGTTCAGTTTCGCTCAGCGGCCCATTGTGGCGGTCGGTTCCCTGGCTGTGGATAACCGGGTCCTTGCGCTCGAAACTCTCTGCCGGGCGCTCGAGGCGGGTGGGATAAAAGTCGTCAGTACGATTGTCCATTTTCGAACCTCCTTCTTTTATACGCGAGAATGGTGATGTCTCTAAAAGTCGTTAAACCTCAGTGCATTGTGAGAAAAGTGGTAAGGCAGGGGGAAAGTTGAGGTCGTATCAACGGGATTTCAACCCCGGTTTCCGGTTGGTCATGAACAGGAAAAGTGTCCCGGGCAGCGCCCGGGACGGGAAAATACCGGAGCTTAACCGGTAAAGGCCATCTCTTCCGGCGCCACCTGCATGAGGTTGCGGGTCGGGCTCAGCATACTGGTGGCGTGGGCCTGGGCCCGGGGCAGCAAGCGCTCATAATAGAACTCGGCGGTCGCCAGTTTGGTGCGGTAAAAGGCGTCAGATTCATCGCCGCCGTTTTCCAGTTTATCGCTGGCCACCGCCGCCTGGCGTAGCCACATATACGCCATGGTCACGTAGCCGCTGTACATCAGGAAGTCGTTGGCGGCGGCGCTGACCACGTCGCGATCCTTGCGTGCTGCCAGCATCACGCGCACGGTCAGCAGGTTCCACTGGGCGGTCAGTTTCAGCAGCTCCACCGCCATCGGCCGCAGTTGTTTGTTGGTCAGGTGCTTGCGGGCAAAATTGGCCACCTTGAGGGTGAATTCCCGCACTGCTCCGCCCTGGGTCATCAGCAAGACCTTGCGCCCGAGCAGGTCCAGCGCCTGGATGCCGGTTGTACCTTCGTACAGGGTGGCAATACGGGTATCCCGGACAATCTGCTCCATACCGTGTTCGCGGATGTAGCCATGACCGCCGAACACCTGCATGCCCAGGTTGGTGGCCTCACAGCCTAGTTCGGTCAGGAATCCCTTAAGGATTGGCGTCAGGAAGCCGAGTTTGTCGTCATATTTCTCAACCTTGGCGGTATCGCCTGCGGTATGCGCTTCCACCATATGGTCCGCGATCTTGGCGGCGTAATAGAGCATGGAGCGGCCGCCTTCCGCGATGGCTTTCTGGGTCAGCAGCATACGCCGGACATCGGCATGGTGAATCAGGCTGTCTGCAACCTCATCCGGCTCTTTCTTGCCGGACAGCGCCCGCATGGAACGGCGCTCCCTGGCGTAATCCAGAGCCCACTGATAGGACAGCTCGGCGGGGCCAACCCCCTGAATTGCCGTACCGATGCGGGCTGTGTTCATAAAGGTGAACATGCACTCCAGGCCCTGATTCTCCGGGCCGATCAGATAGCCGGTGGCGCCATCGAAATTCATCACACAGGTGGCCGAAGCCTTGATGCCCATTTTCTTCTCCAGCGCGCCGCAACTGACGGCGTTGCGCTCACCGACACCGCCCTGGGCATCGGGCAGGAACTTGGGCACGATAAACAGGCTGATGCCTTTGGTGCCTTTCGGGGCATCCGGCAGACGGGCCAGCACGATGTGAACGATGTTTTCGGTCAGATCGTGCTCTCCTGAGGAAATGAAGATCTTGGTGCCTGTGAGTTTGTAGCTGCCGTCGGCCTGGGGTTCGGCCCGGGTTTTGACCTGGCCCAGGTCGGTACCGCACTGGGGCTCGGTCAGGCACATGGTGCCGCCCCAGCGGCCTTCAGTCAGCGGCGCCAGATAAGTCTGTTGCTGCTGCTCATCGCCGTGCAGATAGATGGTGTTCATGGCCCCCAGGGACAGGCCCGGGTACATGGAAAAGGACCAGTTGGCGGTGCCCATCATTTCCTGCTTCAGCAGGCCCATGGAGGCTGGCAGGCCCTGGCCCCCGAATTCCTCCGGTGCCGACAGGCCCTGCCAGCCGCCCATCACATATTGCTCGTAGGCTTCTTTATAGCCCTTGGGGGTGATCACTTCACCGTTTTCCAGGTGGCACCCTTCTTCGTCGCCGGACTGATACAGCGGGCTCAGCACCTCTTCGCAGAAACGGCCGCATTCGCTCAGAATGGCGTCGACAATGTCGGGCGTGGCGTTCTCACCGGAGGCCAGTGTCTGGTAGTGCCGCGGGTAATCGAATACGTCATTGAGCAGGAATTTCATGTCCCTCAGGGGCGCTTTATACACAGGCATAGCCAGTCCTCACATGCATTGATCATCCGGAATTGGTTGGGCCAGAAAGGCCACTGTGTGTGCAGTTGTACGGTATTCCCGGCGGGCTGCCATTGACGGAAAGCGCTGGTGCTGATGTCAGAATGGACAATTGGCTGAAATGACGGTTGGGCCCGGGGACTGATCGGGCACGGCCATGGGTCCGTAATGCTGTAAACGTTCTGTTGCTATCCGGTAGTCGCCAAGGAGTGTAAAAGTCATGCAAACGCAGCCTTTCCCCGGTCTTTTCCATGGTCTTCGAAGCGGTGGTCTTATACTGTTAATGACCCTGATGCTGGCAGGGTGTGCCGGGCCGAATCTGGAGGATTATCAGGGCCAGGCACCGGAGCTGGTGCCCTCGGAGTTTTTCCGGGGCGAACTTTCGGCCCGGGGGGTGGTCAAGGACTACGCCGGCCAGGTTATCCGTACCTTCGACGCAGACATTGTGGCCAGTTGGGATGAAAACGGTGTCGGTACGCTGGATGAGGTGTTCCGTTTCAACGACGGCGAGGTCCAGACCCGGATCTGGACGCTGACACCGGACAACGGCAGCTATCACGCCAGCGCCGGCGACGTGGTGGAAGCCGGCACCATGCGCTGGCAGGGCAACGCCATACACATGAATTATGTCCTGCGGGTGGCATACGGCGATGGCACGATCGATGTCCGGATGGACGACTGGATGTACCTGGTTACTCCCGACACCCTGATCAACCAGACCACCATGAGCAAGTGGGGTGTCGATGTGGGTGAAGTGGTGTTGGTGATTCAGAAACATGAAAGCGGGGCTGTCCCGCAGAACTGAACTCGGAAAGGTTTGCGATACCCATGTGGAAGCAATGGCTGATTGCGGTGGTACTGGTTGCAGCGGGTGCCGGAAGTGCGGTGTTCTTTTTGGCGATGGATTCCTCGTCCACAGAACAGGCCGGTGAGGAGCCGAGGGCCAGCAAAGTCAGTGCAGTGGCGCCCAGATTGCAGCAGGTCAGGGATGAGATTCGTTCGGTGGCCAACCTCAAGGCACTGAATGCCGTGGAACTGACCACCGAAGTCACCGGTCGGGTGGTGCAGATCAACCTCGAACCCGGACAGAAAGTATCTCAGGGCGATGTCCTGTTACGTCTCGACGATCGTCAGGCCCGTGCCGATCTCCAGGTGATTGAAGCCCAGCTGGCCGATGCCAGGCGGCAACTGGAGCGGGCCCAGCGTTTGCGCTCCAACAATAGCGTGTCCCAGTCCCAGGTGGATGAACTGGTCACCGCCGTGAGTGTGGCTGAAGCCCAGCGACAGGCTGCCCGGGTGCGGCTGGAAAACCATCGCATTGAAGCGCCGTTCTCCGGTGTGGTGGGCCTGAGCGACATCAGCGTGGGGGCATATCTGCAAGCGGGCACCACCATTACCACGCTGGACACCACCGATCGAATGGAAATGGGTTTTGCGGTTCCGGAACGTTTTGTCGGCCAGGTTCGGGTAGGCCAATCGGTGATTGCCTCCTCGCCGGCATTCCCAGACGAGGTCTTCCGGGGAGAGCTGGTGGAACTCGCCACCCGCATCAGCGAATTGAGCCGAACCCTGTCGGTGCGAGCCATTATCGATAATCCGGACGGTCGTCTGCGGCCGGGCCAGTTCATGTCGGCGTCACTGACCCTGCAGGAACGGGAAGGGCTGGTGATTCCGGAGCAGGCAGTGATGATTCGTGGCGACGACAAGTATGTGTTTGTTGCCGAAGACGGCGTGGCACGCCGGGTATCGGTGGCGACCGGTTCGCGCATGCCCGGTCTGGTGGAAATTACCTCTGGCCTGACCCTGGACGATGCCGTGGTAGTAACCGGGCAGGATCGCCTGAGTACCGGCGACCGCATTGAAGTACAGAGTAACGACCAGGCGATTCCGGAAAACCGGTTTGCCCGGACCGTGGAGTCCTGATCCATGGTGCTGTCCGATGTCTCCATCAAACGCCCGGTGTTTGCCACCGTTCTGAGCCTGCTGATTGTCGTATTCGGCGTGGCCGCCTTGCTGGGCTTGCCGGTTCGGGAGTATCCGGATATTGATCCGCCGGTGGTTTCGGTGTCCACCGATTACACCGGCGCTGCGGCGGAAGTGGTCGACACCCAGATTACCCAGGTGATTGAAGGGGCCATCAGTGGCATTGAAGGCATTCGCTCCATCGAATCCTCAACCGAACAGGGTGAATCCCGAACCTCAATAGAATTTGATACCTCCCGGGATGTCGACATTGCCGCCAACGACGTACGCGATGCGGTGTCCAGGGTTCTGAACCAGTTGCCGGATGAGGCCGATCCCCCGGTGGTTCAAAAAGCCGATTCCGATGCCCGGCCAATGATGTGGATAACTCTGATCAGTGACGTCTGGGACAGTGCCGAACTCAGTGACTTTGCCGATCGGGTTCTGGCAGACCGGTTATCGGTTCTGGACGGTGTTGCCGATGTCCGGATTGGCGGTGAACGCCGTTACGCCATCCGGGTCTGGCTCGACCGCACCCGTCTGGCGGCCCGCAACATAACCGTTGCCGAGGTGGAGCAGGCACTGCGGCAGAACAACGTGGAGTTACCGGCCGGTTCAGTGGACTCCTCCACCCGCAACTTTACCGTGCGCGCGGAAGGGCGGTTGTCAAATGTGGAAGATTTCCGCAATCTGGTGATCCGCCGGGATGGCAACGACCTGTTGCGCCTGGGCGAGGTTGCCAATGTTCAGGTCGGGGTGGAATCGGATGTTGGTCGTTTGCGGGCCAATGGCGAAACCGCTATCGGGATGGGAGTAATCCGCCAGTCCAAGGCCAACACGGTAGCGGTGTCGGATGCGGTGAAGGCGGAGCTGGTGAAGATTCGCGAGACCTTGCCGCCGGAAGTGCGTATTGCCGAGAGCTATGACGAATCGGTGTTTATCCGGGCTTCGATCAAAGAGGTTCTGGCCACGCTGGCGATTGCGGTATCGCTGGTGATACTGGTTATTTTCCTGTTCCTGCGCTCCTGGCGCGCAACCCTGATTCCGGCGGTCACCATTCCGGTGGCGGTGATCGGTGCGTTTATCGGCCTGGGTTTCCTGGGCTTTTCCATCAACGTGCTGACCCTGCTGGCCATCATTCTGGCCATCGGCCTGGTGGTGGACGATGCCATTGTCATGCTGGAGAACATCCAGCGTCGCATTGATGAAGGCGAACCACCGTTGCTGGCGGCCTACCGGGGCGCCAAGCAGGTGGCTTTCGCGGTGATCGCCACCACGCTGACACTGGTGGCGGTGTTTGTGCCCATCTCGTTCATGGGCGGCAACGTGGGCCGGTTGTTTGCGGAATTCGGCTTCACTCTCGCGGCTGCCGTGGTGGTCTCCAGCCTGGTTGCTCTGACCCTGGCGCCGATGCTCTGTTCCAAGTGGCTCCGGCACAGTCCCGAAAGTGCCGAGGGGCATCGGCTCTGGGCCTTCAGTGAACGCATCCTGAATGGCCTGACGAATGGCTATCAGAGAATGCTTCGCTTCTCCCTGAACCAACCGGGGCTGTTGCTCGGGCTTGGTATTGTCGGGCTGATCGTGGCGGTGGTGATTTTTCCCCGTTTGCCCCAGGAACTGGCCCCGACCGAAGACCGCGGCGTAATCATCATGCCCGTCAGCGCACCCCGGGGTTCGACGGTTGAATTCACCGATCACTTTGTCAAACAGGCCGAAGAGCGACTGTTACCCTACCTGGATGACGGTATCGCCGAGCGTTTCCTGTCCATCGTCGGATTCCGGGATGAAGAAGACAATGCCTTCATGATCATGGGGTTGGTGCCGTGGGAACAGCGGGAGATCAAGCAGCAGCAGGTCACCACCGAGATCCGCGACAAGCTGTCTGACATTTCCGGGGTGCGGATCAGTGTCATTAACCCGCCGGGGCTTGGCCAGCGCGGCTTCAATCAGCCAGTGGAGTTTGTCATTGCCGGCCCCGACTACGAGTCGGTGCAGGCCTGGAGTGAGGAGATCGTTGAACGGGCAAAGGAAAACCCGAATCTGCTGAATGTCGACACAGATTTTGAGCTGACCCGGCCGGAACTGAAGGTCAACATTGACCGCGACCGGGCAGCGGATCTGGATATCACCATCGAAGACGTAGGCCTCACCCTGCAGACCATGCTGGCTTCCCGGCAGGTAACCACTTATCTGGATCGGGGCCGGGAATACGACGTCATTATCCAGGCGGACGATGCCGACCGGGCCACGCCCGGTGATATGGAGCAGATCTTCCTGCGGCCTCGGGCAGGTGGGGAACTGATTCCACTCAAAGCTCTGGTATCTGTGGAAGAGATCGGGGCCAATCCGGATCTGCGCCGGATTGACCGGCTGCCGGCGGTGGTGGTGAGTGCGTCCCTGGCCGAGGGCTATGATCTGGGTTCAGCGCTGACCTACCTGAATAACCTGGCTGTGGATAACCTGCCGCCGGAGGCCCGGCTCAGTTACAAGGGCCTGTCCCAGGAATTCCAGGATTCCTCGGCGGCCATCTACCTGACCTTCGGGCTGGCGTTTATTATCGTGTTCCTGGTGCTAGCGGCCCAGTTCGAGAGCTGGATCCACCCGCTGATTATCATGCTGTCGGTGCCGCTGGCGGTGACCGGTGCGCTGATCGCGCTGGCCTGGTCGGGCATCAGTCTGAACATCTACAGCCAGATTGGCATCATTATGCTGCTGGGACTGATGGCCAAGAACGGCATTTTGATCGTGGAATTTGCCAACCAGCTTCGGGACAAGGGCTACGAGGTGAAAGAAGCCATTCTGGAAGGCGCCAGCCTGCGCTTCCGTCCGGTACTGATGACCACCATATCTACGGTGTTCGGGGCGGTTCCGCTGGTGATTGCCACTGGTGCCGGGGCCGAGAGCCGGGCGGCCATCGGCATGGTGATCCTGGGTGGCCTGATTTTCGCCACCACCCTGACTCTGTTCATTATCCCGGTGTTGTACAACCTTCTGGCCCGCTTTGCGAAATCCTCGAACGCGGTGGAGCAGGAGCTGGAACGCCTGGCAGCGGGCCCATCCGGCGGTAGCAGTTCGGCGGCGGTGCCACAGCGCAAGGCGGACGATTTCTGAACCCGACCGGGTGAAATCCCGGTATCAAAGGGTGTCCGGGAACAGAACCTGACCGTCCAGGACCTCATCCGGATGGATATCCACGCAGAAGATCCGGTGGCCCTGGGCCAGTGAGGTGCCGGTGGACAGGGTGACGGTTCGTCGGGCGTCCGGGAGGGCGACGTAGGGACGACTGCAGCTGATGTGTTGCGGTCGCTCCAGGGCGCTGCGGAAATACTCCCGATGGCTCCAGCAGGCGCCAGCGGACTGATACAGCGGGTTGAATGCGGCATTCCGGGAAGCCCCGGATTGGGCCAGACTACCTTGCTGAACCCCTTTTTGATCGAGCAGGAAGCATCGCCGTACGCCCTCCATTTGCAGCAGAGGCCGGCAGACCCGGTCAAATTCCTCGCCCCGGGCCAGGGCATGGCAGGCATCCATGATTTCGAATCTCAGCAGCTTGAGATAGGTCTCTCGGGTCCTGAAATCGTTCTGGCACCAGCGTTCGGATTCCGACATGACCTGTCGCAACGCGGTTTCGGCGGTCTGTGTCAGTTCTTCGGACCCTTGCCCTGGTCGGGCAAACAAAAAGCCCTGCAGCAGATCCGCTTCGGTGGCCAGCGCAATGTGGGCCTGGGCATTGTTCTCGATGCCTTCAATCAGCACCAAGCTGCCACTCTCGCGAATCATCCGGACCAGGCTGTTCAACAGTAATCGCGCGCGGTTGTGATCCTGGGCGTTCATCAACAGAGACCGGTCAATCTTCACGATCAGCGGGTTGATGCGCCACAGGCGCTCAAAATTGGAATCACCCATGCCAAAGTCGTCGATGGCGATCTGGAATCCCCGGGCCTTGGCTTCCTGGACGAACTCCAGCAGCGTGGCGCTGTCCCGGGAGGCGGTTTCCACCAGTTCCAGAACGATTTTCTCCGGATGCACACCCAGTTGATGGCAATGGTCAGCCAGTACAGACAGATAGTCGTTATGGTGGAACAGAGTGTCCGGGTTGATATTGATAAACAGCCAGATAGGTAGGTTGGCCTGGGTGAAATTCTCCAGATGCAGGTTCAGCAGGTGCCGGTCCAGTTCCGAGGTGACGCCCTGAATGCTGGCCTGCTCGAAAAGCGAAGGCGGCGCCACTGGCTGATTACCACGGCGAACCCGAACCAGTGCCTCGTAGCCGACCATTTTCTGATGGGTGGGGCTGAGAATGGGTTGATAGACCGACCGGAAATCGTGATGTTCGATAAAGCTGGCGGTTTTGCCAGAGGGGCGGTGCCGGTGCTCGGCAAGTCTGAGAACGCGCTTCATGGTCAGGAACCCTTGTACTGCCTGTTCGAGCCTTCCTGGCCGTGGTTGAGAAACTGCATTCCAGGCTCAAGCGAGTTCTGTGCCAAAACCTCTGGTTGGGCGCCTGACACCGGGGCCAAGCGACCGCGCTGGCGAGCCTGCGTGGAAACTGGCCCTTTGTTGGTGCACTTGCGTTCAGGGGTACCGGTTTTTTGCACCGTATATAGGCATTCGGTAAAAACGCTGTGGATAATTACTGGGATAATTTGCGAATAATGCCAGAGTAATTTAATTAAATTTATATTTAACAAATAGTTAACGACGTTTTTGGCTGTAAGTGAAGGCATCAATTGTGTGGATAACTTTTTGAAAACTTTTTTGAACAATGTATGACAAGGCTATGAAATCCTGAAACTTTCGGAATTTCCTTATCCTGTACGAACCCTGTCAGAGAGCCGCGTCGCACTGATATTCGGCCAAGGCCAGCCGACAGGGTTTTTATTCACCTCGTTGCTGGTTAAAATTTGCACATTCCGACTGCAATTTCCCGGGCGAGGCGTTATACTCGCCGCCCTGTTTTTTTCCCCGATTTCCGAGGTGTAGTGTGGAGTTTCCGACCCGTTTCGATGTCATTGTCATTGGTGGTGGCCATGCCGGTACTGAAGCCGCCCTGGCGGCTGCGCGCATGGGTTCGCAAACCCTGCTGCTGACCCACAACATTGAGACTCTGGGGCAGATGTCCTGTAACCCGGCCATCGGTGGCATTGGCAAGAGCCATCTGGTGAAGGAAATCGATGCCCTGGGCGGCGCCATGGCCCGGGCCACCGATCAGGCAGGCATCCAGTTCCGGGTCCTGAACAGCCGTAAGGGCCCGGCGGTGCGTGCCACCCGTGCTCAGGCGGACCGGATTCTGTACAAAGCCGCCATTCGCCATATGCTGGAAAACCAGCCCAATCTGACCCTGTTCCAGCAGGCGGCCGATGACCTGATTGTGGAAAAGGACCAGGTGGTGGGCGTGGTGACCCAGACCGGCATCCGCTTCAACGCCAAAACCGTGGTCCTGACCACCGGTACCTTCCTCGGTGGCGTTATCCACATCGGTATGCAGAATCACGCCGGTGGTCGCGCCGGTGATGCGCCGGCCAATGCCCTGGCCAAACGCCTGCGGGAGCTACCGTTCAACGTTGGCCGCCTGAAAACCGGAACACCGCCGCGCATTGATGCCCGCACCGTGGATTTCTCCGCGATGCAGCAGCAGTGGGGAGACGATCCGACACCCGTGATGTCGTTTATTGGCAGCCGTGACGAACATCCGGAGCAGATCTGCTGTTACGTGACCCGCACCACCGAAGAAACCCACGACATTATCCGCAGTGGGTTTGACCGCTCACCCATGTTCGCTGGCAACATCGAAGGTGTGGGCCCGCGCTATTGCCCGTCCATCGAGGACAAGGTCAACCGCTTTGCCGACAAGGATTCGCACCAGATTTTCGTCGAGCCCGAAGGCCTGACCACCAACGAGCTGTACCCGAATGGTATTTCCACCAGCCTGCCGTTTGATATCCAGCTCAAGGCCGTGCGCTCGATACCGGGTTTCGAGAACGCCCACATCCTGCGCCCGGGTTATGCCATCGAGTATGACTACCTGAACCCGCAGGACCTGCGCCACACCCTGGAAACCAAGTATATCCAGGGCCTGTACTTTGCCGGTCAGATCAACGGCACCACCGGTTATGAAGAAGCTGGCGCCCAGGGCTTGCTGGCGGGCATCAACGCCTCGCTGCGGGCCCGGGGCCAAGAAGAGTGGTACCCGCGCCGGGATGAGGCCTATCTGGGCGTACTGGTGGACGACCTGATCACCATGGGCACCCAGGAGCCTTACCGTATGTTTACCAGCCGTGCCGAATACCGGCTGATCCTGCGGGAGGACAACGCCGACCTGCGCCTGACCGAAACCGGCCGCAAGCTGGGCCTGGTGGACGACGAACGCTGGCAGAAGTTCAGCGAGAAGTGCGAAGGCATTGCCAAAGAGCGTAGCCGCCTGGAAAGCACCCGCATCCATCCGAACACCGAGGCGGGTGAGCGAGCCAATGGCTACCTGAAACAGCCGATGACCCGTGACCAGTCTCTGGCAGAGCTGCTGCGCCGTCCGGAGATTGTCTACGATCACATCGCCGAGATCGGGGCCGAACGGGCGGAGGACCCGAACGTTGCCGATCAGGTGGAAATCGAGATCAAATACGAAGGCTATATCTCCCGGCAGGCGGACGAGATCGAGCGTCTGCGCAAGAACGAGAACACCGCGTTACCGCTGGATCTGGACTACGACGTCATCGGTGGTCTGTCCAACGAGATCAAGCAGAAGCTCAAGGACGTCCGCCCGGAAACGGTGGCTCAGGCGTCCCGTATCCAGGGTGTGACCCCGGCGGCGGTCAGCCAGATTCTGGTGCATCTGAAAAAGCGCGACCTGTTGAAAAAGCAGAGCGCCTGAGATGAGTTATCCACAGTGGCCCGGCCAACTTCGGGACGGCCTCGCGGCCATGAACCTGTCTTTGTCCGACAGCCAGCAGCAACAGTTGCTGGCTTTTCTGGCTCTGCTGAACAAGTGGAACAAGGCCTACAACCTGACCGCCGTGCGGGATGAGCGGGTCATGGTCTCCCGCCAGTTGCTGGACAGTCTGAGCATCCTGCCCTGGGTGACCACAGACCATTTGCTGGATGTGGGCGCCGGCGGTGGCCTGCCGGGTATTCCGCTGGCCATTGTGTTCCCGGAAAAACGCTTTACCCTGCTGGACAGCAACGGCAAGAAAACCCGATTCCTGAATCAGTGTGTGCTGGAGCTCGGGCTGGACAACGTTGAAGTTATCCACGGCCGGGCGGAAGACTGCCAGCCCGATCAGCCCTTCACCCAGATCAGCAGCCGGGCCTTTACCGCGCTGGAAAACCTGGTGACCTGGTGTGGTGGTCTGCTCGCGAATGACGGCGAGTTCCTTGCCATGAAAGGCCAGTATCCGGATGATGAAGTAGCTGCCCTTCCGGCGGGCTGGCAGGTAGAATCCAGCCATTCCCTGACCGTCCCCGGAGCCGACGGCGAACGGCATTTACTGATCGTCGCCCGGGCTGAACGACACCGGTAACCCTCAACAGCAGGAGGCAAAGCATGGCGCGCGTGATTGCAGTGACCAATCAGAAAGGCGGTGTGGGCAAAACCACCACCTGCGTCAATCTTGCCGCGTCTCTGGCGGCCACCAAGCGCCGGGTGCTGCTGGTGGATATGGATCCCCAGGGGAATGCCACGATGGGTAGCGGTGTGGATAAAAATTCCCTGGAGCTGTCCGGATACGATGTGCTGACCAAACGGGCTACTCCGGCGGACGTGATCGTCCACGCCGAGGCCTCCGGTTTTGACCTGCTGCCCGCCAACGGTGACCTGACCGCCGCCGAAGTGGAGCTGATGAACGAGATTGGCCGGGAACACCGGTTACGGCTGACCCTCAACACCGTTCGGGAAAACTACGACTACATCCTGATTGATTGCCCGCCTTCACTCAGTCTGCTGACCGTGAATGCCCTGTCTGCCGCGGATTCGGTACTGATCCCGATGCAGTGTGAATATTATGCCCTGGAAGGGCTGGCGGCACTGATGAACACCGTCCAGCAGATTCAGGAAACGGTCAATCCCAATCTGGAGATTGAGGGTATCCTGCGCACCATGTACGACCCCCGCAATAGCCTGACTCTGGATGTCTCCGGTCAGCTCAGTGAATATTTCGGTGACAAGGTTTACCGGGCGGTGATTCCCCGCAACGTCCGGCTGGCAGAAGCGCCCAGCTACGGCATGCCGGCACTCAGGTATGATCGGGTGTCCAAGGGTGCGGTGGCATATCTGGCGCTGGCTGGCGAGATGGTACGCCGGCACGGATCGAAAAAGACATCGCCCGCGGTTGCGGTGTAACATAGACCGCCGTCAGGCAACCATGCACCCACTATTTCAACAGGAAGAATGACAACCACCATGGCGGCGAAGAAGCGAGGCTTGGGCGAACGGGGACTGGGGGCACTGCTCCAGGGCTCGAAGGTGAATCTCAATCAGGAGATCAGTGATCACGATGGTGAACTGCGTGAGATCCCGGTCGACCTGATCCAGCGTGGTCGTTATCAGCCGCGCCGGGATATGGACCCCGCCGCTCTGCAGGAACTGGCAGACTCCATTCGTCAGCAGGGCGTGATGCAGCCGGTCGTGGTGCGTCCGGTGTCGGAAGGCCGTTATGAACTGATTGCCGGTGAGCGCCGCTGGCGTGCCACCCAGCTGGCAGAACTGGACCGTATTCCTGCTATTATCCGCGATGTCCCGGATGAAGCCGCCATTGCGATGGCGTTGATCGAGAACATCCAGCGCGAAAACCTGAACCCTATTGAAGAAGCCTTCGCCCTGCAGCGCCTGCAGGACGAGTTCGGCCTGACCCAGGCTCAGGTGGCCGAAGCGGTGGGCAAGTCCCGAACGACGATCACCAACCTGTTACGGTTGATCGGCCTGACCGAAGACGTAAGGGTAATGCTGGAGCATGGTGATCTGGAAATGGGCCACGGCCGTGCCATGCTTACCCTGCCACCGGAGCAGCAGATGCAGGTGGCCCGTCAGGTGGTCGCCAAATCGCTGTCGGTACGCCAGACTGAAGCCCTGGTGCGCCGGGTTCAGCAGGAAAAACCGGAAGACAAAGCCAGCGCCAAGTCGGCTCTGGATCCGAACATCCGGGCCCTGCAGGACGATCTGTCTGACCGGCTCGGTGCCCGGGTGGCGATCAATCATGGTAAACGCGGCAAAGGCAAGCTGGTGATTGAGTACAGTTCACTGGACGAGCTCGACGGCATTCTGGGCCACATCCGTTAGTCGGTCCGATAAAACCTGAAAATCATCCTAAAGTCCCGTCTGGTGCCGGAAACACCACATGTGGTTGTGGTGATCGATGAGCAACACAACCTGTGTAAAACTTCAGGTTTCGGCGGCAAAATCTGCTCACTTTTTCGCCAATTTTTCCGTGCGGTTATGTTGAACACCTATCGGTTAACACATATAATTCCGCGCGCTTGGAATGACAGCTGGTGATATGAACCGTTCTTCGAGAGCCATCACGTACGTACCACTTGGCAAGTGGTTGATTATAGAGATGGCGGTTCTGCTGATTCTGAGCCTGTTGTGGCTGTTGGAAAGTCGTTTGGCCGGGTATTCCGCCCTCATTGGTGGTCTTATTTTTGTCATACCAAACGCGTACTTTGCTCACCGCGCTTATCGTTATCAGGGTGCCCGACAGATGCACCTGGCAGTGAGCAACATATTCAGGGCAGAGAGCATCAAGCTGGCCCTTACCGCAGTGTTTTTTGCGGCCGTTTTCACTTTAATGGAGCCAGTCCACGTACCGGCTCTGTTATTCACTTTTGCTGTGATGGTTGTGTTGGGTACGGCATTGCGCTGGCTCATCCGGCCGCGACCACAGCGATGACTGGACGAGAGCAGTATGGCAGCTGATACCCCAGTAGAGTATATAAAACACCACCTCACCAACCTTACCTATGGCAAGCTCCCGGAAGGCTATGAGCGCGCGGATGGCAGTGTCGTGCAGGAGGCCACCTGGACCTTCGCACGAACTGGTCAGGAAGCCACAGACATGGGCTTCATGGCAATCCACGTCGATACCCTCGGCTGGTCAATCGCCATGGGTATTCTGTTCCTGGGCCTGTTCCGCTTTGTGGCCAACCGGGTCACCGAAGGCACGCCGAGCGGCTTGCAGAACCTGATCGAGATGACCTTTGAATTTGTTCAGGGCATCGTGCGCGACGTTTTCCACGGCAAGAATCCGTTGATTGCGCCCCTGGCGTTGACGATTTTCGTCTGGATTCTGCTGATGAACATCCTGAAGCTGATCCCCATCGACTATATTCCGTCGATCGCTCACGCGCTGGGGCTTGAGTACTTCAAGATTGTTCCGACCACCGATCCGAATGCCACCTTCGGCATGTCGATTGGTGTGTTCCTGCTGATTCTGTTCTACAGCTTCAAGGTGAAAGGGGTCAGTGGTTTCAGTAAAGAACTGGCCTTCAACCCGTTCAATCATTGGATCATGATCCCGTTCAACCTGCTGCTGGAAATCCTGGCACTGATCATAAAGCCAATCAGTCTGGCGCTGCGTCTGTTCGGTAACATGTACGCTGGTGAAGTTGTGTTTATCCTGATTGCGCTGTTGCCACTGTGGATTCAGTGGACGTTGAACGTTCCCTGGGCGATCTTCCACATCCTGGTTATTCCGCTTCAGGCCTTTATTTTTACGGTGCTTACTGTGGTTTACCTCAGCGCGGCACACGAAGATCACTGATTAACCCTTAAATAAACAAACCCTTAACTATCTGAAAAAAACTGAGGAGTCTTCAATGGAAATGGTATTTATCGCAGCTGCGTTGATCATCGGTCTGGGCGCTCTGGGCGCTGGTATCGGTTTTGGTCTGCTGGGCGGCAAACTGCTTGAGTCCACTGCCCGTCAGCCGGAAATGGCCAACCAACTGCAAACCAAAGCCTTCATCATGGCTGGTCTGCTTGACGCGGTTCCCATGATCGGTGTTGGTATCGCGATGTACCTGATCTTCGTTGTTGCTGGTTAATTAAACCGAGAGCTGTGGGCGCCGGCTAAGGCCGCGCCCCTCCTTCCGGAAACCAGGACGCAACGAATAGCAAGAGGTATATCGCCGTGAATATAAACCTTACGTTGATAGGGCAATCGATTGCCTTCGCTATTTTCGTCTGGTTCTGCGTCAAATATGTATGGCCGCCGATTACGGCTGCCATGGAAGCGCGCCAGAAGAAAATTGCAGATGGCCTATCCGCGGCCGATCGGGCATCACTCGATCTCGAACTGGCCCAGGAAAAAGCCACCAAAGAACTGCAAAAGGCGAAAGAAGAAGCTGCAGCCCTGATTGACCAGGCCAACAAGCGTGCCGCCCAGATTGTGGAAGCCTCCAAAGAGGATGCCCGCAAAGAAGGCGAAAAGCTTATTGAGCAGGCCAGGGCGGAAATTCAACAGGAGCGTGTTCAGGCTCGCGACGCACTCAGAGCAGAAGTGGCCACCCTGGCCGTTGCCGGTGCCGAGAAGATTCTGGAAACCTCTGTAGACGCCAAAGCTCACAGCGAGATGCTGGAAAAGCTGGCCGCAGAACTCTAAACGAGGGTCATCATGGCAGAACTTACAACGTTAGCCCGACCCTACGCGAAGGCCGTTTTTGATGCCGCGCAGGACCAGAACGCCGTTGATCAATGGGATCAGGCTCTGGCTTTTGCCGCTCAGGTTGCGGCTGACCAAGAGGTAAAGAACATCCTGGCCAACCCCGGCCTGTCTGAGCAACGCAAGGCGGAACTCTTCGCAGAGTGTTTTGAAGAGCCGCTGCCTGAAGCACTCAGAAACTTCCTGTTGATTCTTGCTGAAAACAAGCGTCTGGCCCTGCTGCCGGAGATTTCTGCTTTGTTCCGTTTGTACCGTGCAGACCTTGAGAAGTCTGTGCACCTGACAATCGATACCGCATTCGACTTGTCTGCAGACGAGCAGCAGAAACTGATCGACGCACTGTCCAAAAAGCTGGAGCGCAAGGTCGAACTCGAGACCACCGTGGATCAGTCCCTGATCGGTGGCGTGATCGTACGAACAGGCGACCTGGTTATCGACGCTTCAGTCCGTGGCAAACTGGCCAGAATGGCCAGGGCTCTGGGCTCCTGATTTCAGCACAAGGTTTGAGGACAAAGGCATGCAGCAACTGAATCCATCCGAGATCAGTGACATCATCAAGAAGAGAATCGAGAAACTCGACATCTCTTCCGAAGCAAAAAACGAAGGTACGATCCTGTCTGTATCTGACGGTATCGTGCTGATCCACGGTCTGGCCGACGTTATGTACGGCGAGATGATTGAATTTGCCAACGGCACATACGGCATGGCGCTGAACCTGGAGCGTGATTCTGTTGGTGCGGTTGTTCTGGGTGACTACGAAGGTCTGGCCGAAGGCCAGAAGGTACGTTGTACTGGTCGTATCCTGGAAGTACCCGTTGGTAACGAACTGCTGGGCCGTGTGGTTGACTCCCTGGGTAACCCCATCGACGGTAAGGGCGAGCTGGGCAACAGCCTGACCTCCCCGGTCGAGAAGGTTGCACCGGGCGTTATCGCCCGTCAGTCCGTTGACGAGCCGGTACAGACTGGTCTGAAAGCCATCGATACCATGGTTCCCATCGGCCGCGGCCAGCGTGAGCTGATCATCGGCGACCGTCAGATCGGTAAGACCGCGGTTGCCATCGACGCGATCATCAACCAGAAGCACACCGGCATCAAGTGTATCTACGTTGCCGTTGGCCAGAAGCAGTCTTCCATTGCCGCCGTTGTGCGCAAGCTGGAAGAGCACGGTGCCATGGACCACACCATCGTGGTTGCTGCTGGTGCCGCCGATCCGGCCGCCATGCAGTTCCTGGCTCCGTACGCCGGTACTTCCATGGGTGAGTTCTTCCGCGACCGCGGTGAAGACGCCCTGATCGTATACGATGACCTGTCCAAACAGGCCGTTGCCTACCGTCAGATCTCCCTGCTGCTGCGTCGTCCGCCAGGACGTGAAGCATTCCCGGGTGACGTTTTCTACCTGCACTCCCGTCTGCTGGAGCGTGCGTCCCGTGTAAATGCTGACTACGTTGAGCAGTTCACCAACGGCGAAGTGAAAGGCAAGACCGGTTCCCTGACCGCGCTGCCGATCATCGAGACTCAGGCTGGTGACGTGTCTGCGTTCGTACCGACCAACGTAATTTCCATTACCGATGGTCAGATCTTCCTGGAAACCAACCTGTTCAACTCCGGTATCCGTCCGGCCATGAACGCCGGTATCTCTGTATCCCGGGTAGGTGGTGCAGCCCAGACCAAGATCATGAAGAAGCTCGGCGGTAACATCCGTCTGGCCCTGGCCCAGTACCGGGAACTGGCGGCGTTTGCCCAGTTCGCTTCTGACCTCGACGAAGCAACCCGTAAGCAGCTGGAGCATGGTCAGCGCGTCACCGAGCTGATGAAGCAGAACCAGTACAGCCCGATGACCGTTGCGGAAATGGGTACCGTACTGTTCGCAGCGAACGAAGGCTTCCTGGACGATGTGGATGTCAACAAGGTTGTGAAGTTCGAAGCCCAACTGCTGGACTGGATGCGGTCCGAGCAGAAGGAACTTCTGGACAAGATCGGCCCTGAAGGTAACTTCAACGACGACATCACTGCCGGCCTCAAAGCTGCTCTGGAGAAATTCAAGACCACTCAGAGCTGGTAAATCCAAAAGGCCCGCCGTTGTGCGGGCCTGCTGGTCCATTTGAGTGTCTAACTTGAAAAGGCAGTGACATATGGCCGTCGGAAAAGAAATACGTAACCAGATCGGAAGCATCAAGAGCACGCAGAAGATCACGTCTGCCATGGAAATGGTAGCCGCGAGCAAGATGCGTAAGGCTCAGGAGCGTATGCAGGCAACCCGCCCGTACGCTGAAAAGATGCGCCAGGTAATCGGACACATTGCGAAGTCCAACAAGGATTACCGCCATCCGTTCATGCAGGAGCGCGAGGTCAAGCGGGTAGGCTACATTGTGGTCTCCTCTGATCGCGGTCTTTGCGGTGGTCTGAACACCAACGCGTTCAAGCTGCTCGTCAGAGAAATGCGTGAATGGAAACAACAAGGTATTGAGACCGATATCTGCGCTATTGGCCAGAAGGGTGCCTCCTTCTTCCGCAACTACGGCGGGAACGTGGTGGCAGCCGTGACGCACCTGGGCGATAGCCCGAGTGCAGATCAGCTGATCGGTAGCGTCAAGGTGATGCTGGATTCGTTCGTGGAAGGCAAGATCGACCGCCTGTTCCTGATCAGCAACGAATTCGTCAACACCATGACCCAGAGCCCGAAGGCGCTGCAGTTGCTGCCGCTGCCGGAAGGCGATGATGAAGAAATCGGTCACCAGTGGGATTACATCTACGAGCCGGATTCCCGTCCGATCCTTGACGGGCTGATGCCACGTTATATCGAATCCCAGGTGTATCAGGGTGTGGTAGAAAATCTGGCCTGTGAGCAGGCTGCCCGGATGATTGCCATGAAGAGCGCGACAGATAACGCTGGCAGCATCATTGACGAGCTTCAACTGGCCTACAACAAGGCCCGTCAGGCAGCGATCACACAAGAGATTTCGGAGATTGTGAGCGGCGCGGCATCTGTTGGTTAACGCTCACAGACCTACTGGTTTTATTGACTATCAAGATAACGAGGAACCGAGCATGAGTAGCGGACACATCGTTCAGATCATTGGCGCGGTTATCGACGTGGAATTTCCACGTGACTCCGTTCCAAGCGTTTACGACGCACTGCTGCTTGAAGGTGGCGAAACAACTCTGGAAGTCCAGCAGCAGCTGGGTGACGGCATTGTTCGTACCATCGCCATGGGCAGCACTGAGGGCCTGAAGCGTGGCCTGAAAGCAGAAAACACCGGCAAGCCGATCTCTGTACCTGTTGGTACACAGACTCTGGGCCGGATCATGGACGTTCTGGGTCGTCCCATCGACGAACAGGGCGACATCGGCGAAGAAGAGCGCTGGGCTATCCACCGCAAAGCACCGGGCTATGCCGATCAGGCAGCATCTGCCGACCTGCTGGAAACCGGCATCAAGGTTATCGACCTGATCTGCCCGTTCGCCAAGGGTGGTAAGGTTGGTCTGTTCGGTGGTGCCGGCGTAGGCAAGACCGTAAACATGATGGAACTGATCAACAACATCGCGAAAGAGCACTCCGGTCTCTCCGTATTCGCAGGTGTTGGTGAGCGGACCCGGGAAGGTAACGACTTCTACTACGAAATGAAGGAGTCCAACGTTCTCGATAAGGTTGCCATGGTTTACGGCCAGATGAATGAGCCCCCTGGAAACCGTCTGCGTGTGGCCCTGACCGGTCTCACCATGGCTGAGAAGTTCCGTGACGAAGGCCGTGACGTACTGCTGTTCGTTGACAACATCTACCGTTACACCCTGGCCGGTACCGAGGTATCTGCACTGCTGGGTCGTATGCCTTCTGCGGTAGGTTACCAGCCGACCCTGGCGGAAGAGATGGGTCAGCTGCAGGAGCGGATCACCTCTACCAAGACCGGTTCCATCACTTCTATCCAGGCGGTCTACGTACCGGCGGATGACTTGACTGACCCGTCTCCGGCCACCACCTTCTCGCACCTTGACGCGACCGTGGTCCTGAGCCGTGACATCGCTTCCAAGGGTATCTACCCGGCGATCGATCCGCTCGACTCCACCTCCCGTCAGCTGGATCCGCTGGTGATTGGTGAGCAGCACTACAACGTTGCCCGTGGTGTTCAGAACGTTCTGCAGCGCTACAAGGAACTGAAAGACATCATCGCGATCCTGGGTATGGACGAGCTGTCTGAAGACGACAAGCTGATCGTATCCCGCGCCCGTAAGATCGAGCGTTTCCTGTCGCAGCCGTTCCACGTTGCTGAAGTATTTACCGGTTCTCCAGGTAAGTACGTGTCTCTGAAAGAGACCATCGCGAGCTTCGAAGGCATTCTCAACGGTGACTACGACGACATGCCGGAGCAGGCGTTCTACATGTGCGGCGGCATCGAAGAAGCGATTGAGAAAGCTAAGGCAATGAAAGAGAAGGAAGGTAAGTAAGACACCTTTTTTCCTTTCTGACCCAAGAGGCGTATGAAATGGCTATGACCGTACATTGTGACGTCGTAAGTGCCGAGGAAAAAATCTATTCGGGCCTGGTGGAGATGCTGATCGCCACCGGTACCGAAGGTGAGCTTGGCATCCAGTATGGCCATGCTCCGCTACTGACCGAGCTGAAGCCCGGCGCAGTGCGGATCATCAAGCAGGGTGGCAGTGAGGAGATTCTGTACGTATCCGGTGGTTATCTGGAAGTACAGCCCAATCTGGTTACCCTGATGGCCGACACCGCCGTTCGTGCAAAGGATGTGGACGAAGCAGCGGCCCTGGAAGCCCAGAAGCAAGCCGAGAAGGCACTGGCGAACAAGACAGGCGAGTTCGAGTACTCGCGTGCTGCCGCCGAGCTGGCCGAAGCTGCCGCTCAGCTGCGCACCATCCAGAAGCTGCGCAAGCACCTGCGTTAAGCAGAGCCTGTGTCAGCGCCCGGACTGGCCTGACAGTGAACCGCATCCTCAGGTGGAGGGCCCGGTATTCCGGAAACGGAGTGTCGGCGATTCCACCGGGACGCGGTTTTTTCATTTATGGACGTTTTGAATACCGGAGCTGATTGCCCCATGAGCCCGTTACACGTTGTGATCCTGGCCGCAGGCCAGGGCTCCCGCATGAAATCCTCCCTGCCCAAGGTGCTGCATCCGGTGGCGGGTAAAGCCATGCTGCACCATGTGGTTGATACCGCAAAACAACTGGGCGCGGAGAAAATTCACACGGTGATTGGTCACGGAGCCGATCAGGTTCGGGCGTCACTGGAAGACGACTCGGTGAACTGGGTGTTGCAGACCGAACAGCTGGGAACCGGCCATGCGGTGGCCCAGGCGCTGCCGGCACTGCCGGATGATGCCCGGGTGTTGGTGTTGTACGGTGACGTCCCTCTGACTCGCAAAGATACCCTGGAAACCATGGTCGCCGACCTGGACGAACGGAATCTGGCTTTGCTGACGGTGGATATGGACAACCCCCACGGTTATGGCCGGATCGTTCGCAACGAAGAAGGCCTGGTTCAGGCCATCGTTGAGCAGAAAGACGCGACCGCTGAACAGCAGCAGATTCAGGAAGTGAACACCGGCATTCTCGCGGTTTCAGCCAGTCATCTGAAGCAATGGCTGCCCGCTCTGTCCAACAGCAATGCCCAGGGCGAGTATTATCTGACTGACATTATCGCGATGGCGGTGGACCACGGCTTGTCAGTGACGGTTTCCCAGCCGCTGAATCCGTTTGAGGTTCAGGGCGTGAATAACCGCCTGCAACTGGCGGAAGTGGAGCGCTGGCACCAGCGTCAGCAAGCCGAGCGTTTGATGACCGAGGGTGCATCCCTGGCGGACCCGGCCCGCATTGAGGTGCGCGGTGAGCTCACCATTGGCAACGACCTGTGGATAGACGTGAATGCGGTCTTTGAAGGCCGGGTGAGCCTCGGCAACAACGTCGTGATCGGACCCAACTGTGTGATCAAAGACGCCACCATCGCCGACGGTGCCGAGATCAAGGCCAACAGCGTGATTGAAGGTGCTGTAGTGGGTGCCAACGCCCAGATCGGGCCATTCGCGCGTCTGCGCCCGGGAACTGAACTGGCCGCCAACACCAAGGTTGGCAATTTTGTCGAAACCAAGAAGGCCGTGGTGGGTGAGGGCAGCAAGATCAATCACCTCAGTTACGTTGGTGATGCCTCACTGGGCCGTAATGTGAATGTGGGTGCAGGTACCATCACCTGCAATTATGATGGTGTGAACAAACACCAGACGGTATTGGGTGACGGGGTATTTGTCGGCTCCAATACCTCACTGGTCGCCCCGGTGAACGTAGCGGAACAGGCCACCATTGGTGCCGGCTCGACCATTACCCGCGATATCAGCGAAGGGGAACTGGCGGTGGCCCGTGGCAAGCAGCGTAACATCGCCGGCTGGGAACGGCCGAAAAAAGCGTAACCAACGATTAACGAACAGGTGAAAACAGCATGTGTGGGATTGTAGGAGCGGTATCTGAACGGGATGTCCAGGGTATTCTGCTGGAGGGCCTGCGCCGCCTGGAATACCGGGGGTACGACTCCGCCGGCATGGCCGTCATCAATGGCCAGCACCTGGTGCAGCGAGCCCGGGAAGTTGGCAAGGTGGCGGCCCTGGCTGATGCCATTGAAGCAAACCCCCTGGCTGGTCACCTGGGTATCGCCCACACTCGCTGGGCCACCCACGGCGAGCCCTCGCAGGTAAACGCCCATCCCCATATGTCCGGCGAGCGGCTGGCCATCGTCCATAACGGCATCATCGAGAATTACCAGGAACTCCGGGATGAACTCAGGGCCGAGGGTTTTGAGTTCACCTCCCAGACCGATACCGAGGTGGTCGCGCACCTGATCGAGAAATACTTCCGTGAACAGGGCAAACTCTATGAGGCGGTAAAGGCGGCCATTCAGCGTCTGCGCGGTGCCTACGCCCTGGCCGTTGTCCATGCTGATGAGCCGGATCACCTGGTGGTCTGTCGCGAGGGCAGCCCTCTGGTGGTTGGCGTCGGTATTGGCGAGAATTTTATCGCGTCTGACCAGCTGGCCCTGTTGCCGGTGACCGACCGCTTCATGTTCCTGGAAGAGGGCGATATCGCCGATATCCGCAAGGACAACGTCCGCATCCACGATCGCAGTGGTCAGCCGGTGGAGCGGACCATTACCCGTTTTGAACACGGTGCTGACTCTGCGGACAAAGGTGAATACCGCCACTTCATGCTCAAGGAAATCTACGAGCAGCCGAAAGTGATCAAGGCCACCATGGAAGGCCGGATTACCGACAGCCGGGTCCTGGAGCAGGCACTCGGAACCGACGCGGCCAACCTGCTGGATAACGTCCGTCACGTGCAGATCATCGCCTGTGGCACTTCGTACCATGCCGGCATGGTGGCCCGCTACTGGATTGAGGAACTGGCCGGCGTGCCTTGTTCGGTGGAAGTCGCTTCCGAGTTCCGCTACCGCAAACACGTGATTCAGCCCGACACCCTGTTCCTGTGCATTTCCCAGTCCGGTGAAACCGCCGACACTCTGGCGGCATTGCGCCAGGCCAAACAGGCGGGCTTCCGCGCGGCTCTGGCCATCTGCAACGTGCCGGGCAGCTCGCTGGTGCGGGAATCCGATCTGGTCATCATGACCCAGGCCGGTCCGGAAATTGGTGTGGCGTCAACCAAGGCGTTCACCACCCAGCTGACCGCCTTGCTGATCTTCACCCTGGCGCTGGCGCGCCATAATGGCCTGAGTGAAGAGAAAGAGGCAGACATCGTTGCCGCCATTCATCAGTTGCCCAAGCAGGTGAGTGATGTCCTCGCCCTGGATGCCGACATTGAAGAGATGTCCAAGGCGTTTATGGACAAGAACCACAGCCTGTTCCTGGGCCGCGGTTCCCAGTTCCCGGTGGCGATGGAAGGGGCCCTCAAGCTCAAGGAAATCTCTTACATCCACGCCGAGGCCTATCCCGCCGGCGAGCTCAAACACGGTCCGCTGGCCTTGGTGGACAGTGAAATGCCGGTAGTCACGGTGGCACCGAACAACGACCTGGTAGAAAAGCTGAAATCCAATCTGGAGGAAGTTCGCGCCCGTGGCGGTGAGCTGTTCGTTTTTGCCGACAAGGCGGCGGATGTGAAGCCGGAAGAAGGCATCCACGTAATGCAACTGCCGTCCGTGCACGAGATCACCGCGCCCATCGTGTACACCGT